>Ga0307517_10002190_pt1 | contig 31590 bp, 28 predicted proteins | sample 23_EM_MG_FD_194515 | JGI IMG/M metagenome (GOLD analysis project Ga0307517, IMG submission 194515) | Populus trichocarpa ectomycorrhiza microbial communities from riparian zone in the Pacific Northwest, United States - 23_EM | ecosystem: Host-associated > Plants > Roots > Unclassified | place... | reverse complement strand
GTAACGCAAAGTCAGGACGCAACGTCGATCCGACGTTGCGTCCTGATTCGCGATTTGCGTTCCGGCGTCAGGTGCGTCAGACGCACAGGACGCACAGAACGCAGGGTATTATTTTTGCTGATGAAAGTTAGCCAATACAGTACGAACCCAAATCCTATCCACTGGACTGCGGTCAAAAGGATTTTCCGATACCTAGCCGGAACATTGAACCGAGGACTCTACTTTGGAATTCAAGAGATGGGAATGGGGTTCACGGACGCGGATTGGGGATCCGGGGATGACCGGAAGTCCATTGGGGGTTTTACTTTCCTGTTGAACGGGGCCGCTATATCTTGGAACAGCAAGAATCAGAGTACTGTCGCTCTGTCCTCAACCGAAGCCGAGTACATGGCTTTGACCCAAGCCACGAAGGAGTCTATATGGCTTCAAGCTCTGCTGTATGACCTTGGTGCCAGGAAGCACATTCCGGAGATCGCCAACATTCTCATAGATAACCAAGGCGCACTTGCCTTAGCAAAAAACGCAGAGTTCCATGTACGCTCTAAGCATATCGACATTCAGTATCATTTCATTCGTGAACATCTGGAGACAGGCAAGATTATTCTTGGCTACTGTCCGACAAATGAAAACACCGCTGATATTTTCACCAAAGCCCTTCCGGGGCCCGCCTTCACGAAACACAACCTCGGATTAGGACTCATTGACCGATCAATATTAATCCTACAGGCCGAAGACACACCTGCGGGGAATCCGGGGATAGGAGCACTGGTGAGGGGAGGTGTTGTAAATCCCCGGCGCTCTCCGGATTCCAACACCCACAACTCCGCGGCGTAGAAGGTGCTAGAAAGATCGGAGGAATCCCAATGGCCTCACAAATGGTGATTGGTGCGAGATGAGGGGTTGATGATTCACCAGGCGGGGTAGAAAAGAGGGGAAAGCGGGGCAGTGAACATTGCGTGATAACTTGTGGAAATGGCATGAGAGTGTTGAGAAGATGCGTGGAAGACTGAAGAATTATTGTGTATTTAAAGACTCCCCTCTGCCCGTCATTGTAGAAAGGCAGGTCAAGAAGATAGTTATAAGTTGGTCTTTGATATTGTCTTTTGCATCCCCAAGCACTGCTCTTTGTTCACGCTGCCACTTCTATTCACCACATTTTTTAGAGATTTGAGGGTGCAGCCATGTAGAGTGTTGACACTAACACGTATTGATCGCATGTAGGGCCAAGGGGCGCACATGCGATAATCATGATCTGGTCATCGATAGAGTTAGTGTAGGCATCAGGTGGTATCAGCTGTGGTTTCTTTCAATAACTGAGACGACAAATATTATGTTCCCGCTCGAATTGGTCTATCCTGTTTCATTTATTCAAGTTGAATCAGACAATAGAAATGTTCTGTCATAGAGCGTCAGATTCGCGTTTTCTTATCAAATCATGAAACGAATTCATCATTGTTTCAAATCACCTAGAGGATCTGAGAGTTTGATATATAAAGTGAATTGATCACAATACTAGATAGGCTTCATACCAAGTGTTATCTCACACTCAGAAGCTTCACAACCGCTACCATTATGACCTTACAAGTATCCCTAAATACTGCTATCTATATACACCAAGAATCCACGGATATCACATAGAATAACAACATTGTAGGATACACCCTCATGCTGGCTGGAGGTGTGCAGCAGGCGCCGCCTGCAGGTTAGATCTATCACCTTCCACCTTTTACTCTCGTTGGGGAGTATTGTCATGGACACCCTGCATGTCGATTGATTAACGATCATAAGTTGAGCATGGGCATCCCCCATCACCTCAAAACATGCCCCCCCATATACGTTTGTTGGCGCGATGTTTTCAAAGATCAGATGTTAGCAAGGGGGTATATTTCGGATAATTGGCACTTCCCAGATGGCGAATTCCAGCAAATCGTGACAGGTATGACGAGATTGAAACCTGTGTGCGATGAACTCGCCACTGCGTCAGCAGCTAATAACATGGCTAGTATGCAGGAGATCGCCAAGGTAGTTTTTCAATTGGTTAACAACTGTGGGAAGAAGTTGACCAAGACCAGTGAGACCAATAACTATGTGCCTCCACCCAGCCTGAGCATTCCCCCTTACACAAGTGATTCTGAACCCAATATTACTACCTCTCAACGCACCACCTCAGTGCCAGTGGAGTATTGCACCATCTGTACCGACCGCTGGCCCTGTTGTCCAAAATGCTCCTGGCCCAATGCTCCTGGGCCAGCCCAAAACGTACCTGCTCCACGGCAAATCACCAAGCGCCGAACACTCCAGCATCCCCAGGGCCGGCCATCCCCCAAGCTCAGAACAATACTCCTGGCCCGGTAATTATTCCTGCGCAGATCACAGCGGCTCCCTTTATAGGCATTCTCGGTACGCCAGTGGGGATGCAACTTGCTCCTGTGGTAAATTCCTAAGCACAGAACAATTAACCACTCTCAGGCCAGGCCATCCTCCAAGCTCAGAACAATTCTCCCGGCGCAGCCAATGCACACGCGCAGAATAACCCCCCACCCACTGGCTGAGCGAATCTCCATGGTCTGAACAATCCACCACCCCCATGCCCGGTGAATCTCCTAGCTTGAAATATTCTGCCCTTGGAGGAGAAATATCGTCACCCTCAGGCTAATATTTCGGCAATAAACCAACCGGCTCTCCCAATGTTTATCCCCGGTAGGCCAGTGCTGGTCCAACATGCTCCGGCGAATTTCCAAGCTCCGAACTATCCTGCTGGCGCCGCGAATGTCCAAGCTCTGAACAATCCTGCCAGCGCTGCCAATCCCGAAGCTCCGAACAATTCTGCCATCCAGGTAATTATTCCTGCGCGAATCCAATCAATTCCCCAATAGGGATTCTAGGTCGCCTACTAGGGATCCAAGATGCTCCTCTAGCAGATATCCCGGGAGCTGCGGCACTGATCGTGGAGGATCAGGGGTTTGAATACCTTGGTATTGCAGGACGAGTACCTGGGGCAATGTCAGATCTGTCCCAACATAGGGGGTTTTTCACAACAATCCGGATGTGTTTTCTTTTAACTTACTCAGTTAGGATATATAGATTGAAGTGCTATACTCGGACGTACACGTGCTGTTCGTATTTTTTGGGTCCATAATTGGGCCAGTATCGACACACCATAACTAAATTATTGCTTTCTGCATTGGCGCACTCCTCATATCACTGGGGTAAGTTTGGCTGAGTTAAATGCCTATGACGTACGCGGACTGTCAGCGATTATAGTCAGGACTGTGCCACATAACGGGATTTGCTATATGCGTGGTTCGACTGGTGAAGGCCACAAAGAGGTGTGGCTTCATCCCCGGTTCCCGTTATCTGATATAAATTACGTCTTCATCAAGAATGATAAAGACGTAAGAGCCTGGCTGCTGTCAAATACGGTTCTCGAGCATCCATTGGATCTGTTGGTCTATTGTCATTACCGATATACTCCGGACAGGGTAGCCACTCCACTCTTGAGAAGGCACAACTATCTTCCTGAAAATATGATCGCCAATTGGGCATGGCAAGCAGAAGCACCTACTGGCATTCAAGCCCCACGAAAGGAAGTGAGACCTGACTCCAGCCCAGCCAATGGTGAAGGTAACCAGGCAAATCCCTCTCCCCTTTTTCTCCTGGTATCTAGCAGTTCATCATCTGATGTCTCTGACGCCGGCGACAGATGTGAAGCAATTAGTGGAACAGCACCATCCCCGGTTGCAGATCCCACCGAGTTCCCCCATTTTCATATACCCCTGGCTATTCAATCGCCATCAAAAATGAATACCAACCATGGGTGTAACATGAGGGGCTGCGGGGGTCAGACTCCGAAGGTGAAGGTGCGGAAGCATGAAGCGCCATCCGATTCGGAAGATTGGAGCATTTGAAAAAGGAATTGTCTCACGGTCCCCTAGTGAGATACTTGTTTGGATAACTTTAGTGTTCTTTCTTTTGTTACAAAGTTGCTACGATCGATTTTCTTTGCAAGGTTTATGACAAATTGTATTGTTTCCTTGGTTACGCAGATATGTGACTCATAGTGGGGTATGAGTCGGGCGGCAAAGGCTGTGCTATGATTTCCTGTTGTATAATGGGGCTGCGCCCCCTGTTTCCTTGGCCCCGACGCCCCTGCCTGGTCCTCGGCCGCCCTTCTGGGCGCACTCACCCGCTTCATAAGGTCTACGGCCACAGCTTTCCCATGGGGCATGTTCTCAACCCCGTCCTCCTCCGCAGAATCAGTCTCCTCCCGATCGTCTAATGTAGTCTCCTTTGGGTATTTTTTGTCGTCTCAGGAAACCTAGGTTTATTTTGTTGATTTTTCATGCTATCCACTGGTCAGAGAAGGGTTTCCGTTATTGCACTTGCTTTAATTTCGTGCACGTATGTGGGCCTGGGACCGGTACGGACTCCAGCTGAAGAGACGAGTTCCGGATATTTCCTTTGTTAGTTGATTTTGGCTTTTGGGTTTTGTTTTCGCCATAGCTCGCGCTCCATGTGGTTTCTTGTACCTTAACAACGAGTATATGATATAAAAAAACAAAACAGAAGAAAAAAAAAAAAGAAAACAAGCCCCCTGTTTCCTTGGTTCTTTACGCTACCTGGTATTTCTTTCACGACTTCTGTACTTCAGAATATAACATCTCTTATTCTGATATCCAAGATCCACGACAAGAACCCACGAACCCTGACCCTGATCTGCCGTTACGCGATCAGCCTTGACCTGAGATTATCATCTCCGAACCCTCACGCTAAATGACTGTTATCTTTGAGGACCTTCCTGTCGTTGTGTGCCTTGGACTAACGTCTAGTGCCAAGACCCCATTACACAAGGTAGCGTCTAACCAGGATCCAACCCACACAACACCATATCTCGATGTGTCGAACTTCTGACCGCTGCATTGACTGCCTTGACCAAATTGTCTGCGGTTACCAATGACGAGTTTGATCAACTACCCGAAGATCGAAGTAGACAGCAGCTTCGCACCGTACGCGATCTTGCCACTTCACTCAACGGGCTCCCGGCACTCCCTTCCATTTCCCGAAAAGGCACCCCTGTACCACTTGAACAAAGCCCTGGCTTCCAACAGCTACAACAACGTGTTCAAGATCTAACAAACTAAAGGGAAGCCCTTGCCGAAGAACGAGATGCACTTACAGAATAACGTGATGCTTTACTTACAGAGGGACAAGGACTGGAGGCAAGGTACAGAGCCATCGAGAGTGACCTAGAGGGCGACAGAGCCACCATAGTTACGCTTAAAACCGCATTGACCAACCCGAACACTGCCCTGGCAACTGCAACTGCTGCACTGGCAAACGCAGGGGGACCTGCCCGCTAGCAGGCGAACGACCCCCTTAGCGAGAATCAATTCCCAAGCCACAGGAGTTCGACAGATACCAAGACCAACTTCGCCCGTTCATTGCACAATTACGTACCAGGTTTCTCAGAGATGCCCACAAATTTGTCGATGTCCAACATCGACTGGCATATGCTGTTGGGCTCCTGAAAGGGAAAGCTTACAAACAAATCCTTCCACTTATTGATGAAGGAAACATTAATATAGCTAGTGTAGGAGCCCTGATCACCCTACTCGAGAACGCCTTCGCTGATCCTGATAAGGTCCGTACCGCCGAACGGAATCTACAACGCCTACCTCAAAAGAACTGTAACCTCTGTGACTACTTAGCGGATTTCCAACGATATGGTGCCGAAGTATCTTGGAACGATGCTGCTAAGCGAACCTCATTGTACGAAGGATTAAGCGCTGAACTCAAGGACGCTCTGGTAACCCTGGACACCGCAGACGAACTTGACCAATATATCATATGGCTCACACTTGTGGATAACAAGATCCGTGCCCACGCAGCAGAACGAAAAAGGTCATCCTCTACATTGAGATCACCTACCACAATCATGACCACAACACCAAAACCTGCTGCTCTGCCTACAACTACCACCACCGCTACAGGTACTCAAGCGGGCCTCATAGACCTTTCTGCTGGACGATGCCGCCTATCCCAAGCGCAACGTGAAGATCGCATACGACGCGGCCCATGCGTCTACTGCGGGGGAGCAAACCACATGGCTCGACAATGTCCCAACAGACAAAGTCACCTCAGAGCCAAGGCTGCTGCCATTCGGGCACCTCCGCCCGTGGTGCCTGAAGAGCCTCGTCCCGAGTCCGAACACTCGGAAAACTAACCGTCCCATGTACAGTCCAAGGCACTGTCATGGAACCAGAATCAGCTTCTTCGTTACTTACTTTATCCGGTTTATCTCTTGACGACATGGAGAATCGAGTTGAAGCTAATTATCTGGTAATGGCATGTACCATTGTTGACAAACATAACGAGATTAGATCCCATGCTCTAATAGCCTCGGAAGCAACTGGATACGCATTCATTGACAAGGCTTTCGCCAAGCGCCATAACTTTCCTTTGTTTGAACTTAAAGAACTACGACCTTGGACGGTCATCGACGGACGGCCTGTGAGTTCCGGAGGAATTACTCACATCACGAAGATTGGGTTGTCGATTACCAACCACGACGCAAGGATTCCTGCTTTTGTTACCACGCTTGGAGGATACCATCTAACAGTCGGTATACCCTGGTTAAAACACCACAATGTTAAGATTGACTTCGCTTCTAACTCCCTTACTTTTGAATCTGAATATTGTTTGAAGAACTCTGTTAAGGACGTTACAATGGCCTACGGAATTGAGGAAGAGTTACCACATTTCCTACTGGCTTATGCTGCACAATGTGCTCTCGGACATAAGGTCCTCGACAAGGACGAGGTACTTCAGATACTTCCAAAACAATACCACGAATTCCTTCCTTTGTTCCTCGAGAAAACAGAAGATCAACTACCACCTCACGGAAGGTTTGATCATGAGATACCACTGCACCCGGGATTTGTCCCTCCTTTCCGACCAATATACAGTCTTAGCCCACCCGAGTTATTATCCTTATACGAATGGCTAGACGACAATCTGGATACGAAATTCATCCGCAAATCATCCTCCCCTGCTGCTTCTCCGATTTTGTTTGTTAAGAAAACTGAAAGTTCTCTACGCTTATGTGTTGACTATAGGGGAGTTAACGAGGGAACGATCAAAAACCGTTACGCTTTACCCTTGGTCAAAGAAACCTTTATGCAACTTTCACGAGCAAAGATATTCAAGTTCACTAAACTGGATATCCACAGAACCTACAACTTAATCCGCATGAGAGCAGGTGAAGAGTGGAAAAGAGCTTTTCGTACACGATATGGGCTTTTGGAATTCCTTGTCATGCCCTTTGGGCTTACCAATGCCCCCGCTACCTTTCAAGCTTACATTAAGGACGCGTTACGCCGCTTTCTGGATAGGTTTTGTACAGCATCCCTTGACGACATCTTGATATATTCTGAGAACGAGGAACAACATATCGAACACGTCAAACAAATCTTGGAAGCTTTAACGAAAGCTGGACTGCAGGTAAAACCTCAGAAATGCGAATTTCACACCAACAATGTCAAGTATCTTGGTTTCATCATCACCACGGAAGGCCTACGAATGGATCCCGCGAAGATTACCACGATCATTGAGTGGCCTATCCCTAAGAAATTACACGATATCCGCTCCTTCTTAGGATTTGGAAACCTCTATAGGCGCTTTATCCAAGACTATTCACATCTTGCTAGGCGACCAACCCAATTAACCAAAAAAGGTACACCATTGGTGTGGTCGGATCCTTATCAAGCCGCATTCGAAAGATTCAAGGAAGCCTTTACTACGGTCCGTATCCGGATCCATTTTGATTTTGACAAAGAGATAGTAGTGGAAACCGATGCTTCCAACATTGCCTCTGCCGGCATACTATCCCAACAGGGACCTGACGGGCTTTTACATTTGCTTCCATTCTTTTCAAAGAAACTCACCCCGGCTGAATGTAACTACGATATTTACGATAAGGAGTTGATAGCTGTGGTAAGCGCATTGGAGGAATGGCGAGGTCACTTGGTCGGACGACATGTGACGATACGATCGGATCATCAGAACCTACGATACTTTACCACAAAAAGGTTATTCAATCAACTACTAGCCAGATGGTCTGAGTTGCTTCACAATTCAACTATATGATTGAGTTTGTACCTGGTAAAGCACATGGAAAGGCGGATGCGTTGACAAGGATGCCGGGACAAACAGAGGAAGAGATATTAGAAGACGAGACACATAGAACACAGGTGATTCTCAAGTCCCAATTTCTGAGTTTCTTGACGGATATTCCGCTTCCCTTTGGAGAATCCTCATTGAATCAATTATGGACAGAAGCCTATCAAGCTGACCCCCTTCCAAACCAGATACTCACAATGCTTGAACAAGATGTATGACATAGTCATCTGAGATCCCTAGCCGAATATACCAAGGATGGTAATCGACTGCAGTATCAAGATCATCTTTATGTTCCCGCTCACTAACCTTTGAAATTGGCCATTATTCGGGAAAATCACGACACTCCTGCTGCTGGTCACCCCGGCAGATCCACAACACATGAACTAATCATCCACCGATACCATTGGCTGAGCATGTGAAAAGAGATCGCACGATATGTGGCCAATTGTCATATCTGTCAACGAAGTCGATCGACTCGTCACGCTCCGTTTGTTATCCCTCGACCCCTCTCTATTCCCTATCGACCATGGCAAGATATATCAATGGACTTTGTAACCGGTCTACCCTGGAGTAACAGTAACGATGCGATTTCGCTAGTGGTAGATCGACTAACCAAGATGCGCCATCTCGTCCCTTATCGTACAAGCATCAATGCCCCCTCTCTTGCCGACCTATTCCTGGATAACATCTGGAAGCATAATGGGTTGCCACAGACAATTATATCTGATCGAGGACCACAGTTCGCTCCTGAGTTCAGGGGAACCATCTGTCGCAGACTCAAGATCCACCGACGTCTATCTACTGCATTCCATCCTGAAACTGACGGTCAAACAGAACGAGTTAACCGTATTATGGAACAATACCTACGGTCATATGTGAACTACCACCAGGATGACTGGTGTCAATGGTTATTAATGGCGGAATTGATGGGGAACAATCATGCATCCGAGACTACCGGCACTTCGCCCTTCTTTGCCAACTACCGGTATGATCCACGTATAGACTTTCTCAACGAACAAACTCTCCCGACTGACGACCAAGAGGCGCCATCTTTCGTTATCACTATGACAGAACTTCATGCACACCTTCGAACCGAAATGGGTTAGATACGAGAAAGGCAACAAGAAAATGGTGACCGACACAGACTCCAAGCTCCCTCCTTCCAAGTCAGTGATAAGGTTTGGCTGAACTCCAAAAGCATTAGGACACGTCGACCTTCACGAAAGTTGGACAACAAACGTCATGGACCATATGAGGTTAAGGGAGAGATCGGAACACGTGCTTACCGTCTGGATCTGCCGAATACGATCAAAATACATGACCTCCTCCATGTGTCGCGATTGGACCTAGCAGCCAATGACCCACTCAAAGGACAGATAATCCCACGACCTCCAGTTGTGGAAGTTGAAGGAGAACAAGAGTGGCAGGTTCAGGAGGTTTTGGACTACAAATTTGTCAGGAACCGGTTGCGATATCTGGTGAAATAGCAGGGCTAAGACGAAACAACATGGGAAGGGGCCAAATCAATCAACGAACTAAAAGTGGTTGATGATTTCCACGAATGGTACCTACTTAAACCTGGACCATTACTGGAGAATCCGGAATAGGGCTCAGGGGACATCGGCCCTGGGGAGGGCCCTGCTCCCATGGTCCCCTAGTGAGATACTTCTTGGGTTAACTTTAGTGTTCTTTCTTTTGTTACAGGGTTGCTACGAGGGATTTCCTTTGTAAGGTTTATCACAAATTGTATTGTTTCCTTGGTTACGCGGATATGCAACTCATAGTGGGGTATGAGTTGGGCGGCAAAGGCTGTGCTAGGATTTCCTTCTATATAATAGGGCTCCGCCTCCTATTTCCTTGGTTCTTTACACTACCTGGTATTTCTTTCACGACTCCTGTACCTCAGAATATAACGTCTCTTATTCTGATATCCAAGATCCACGCCAAGAACCCACAAACCCTGACCCTGATCTGCCGTTACGCGATCAGCCTTGACCTGAGATTATCATCTCTGAACCCTCATCCTAAACGACCGTTATCGTTTAGGACCTTCCTGTCGTTGTGTGCCTTGGACTAATGTCTAGTGCCAAGACCCCATGACACATTGGGTTATGCGTTAAATATTCACGCGTGGTTCAAAGCAAGAGAGGACCAGAAGCGTCGGGCACAGTTCGATGATGAAAAAGGTGATGAAGACCCCAGTCCAGTTACGAGATTGCGTTTTACATTGTCCACAGAGTGTGGTGGATCAGAGTGTGGTTGATCTGACGGCGCGTGGTTTGTATGCCAAGTGTATTAAGACATATATTAGTGATTTAAATTTCCGTTCGATAGATTTCATTGAGTAGTACTCAAGAGTTTTGGAATAGGGTTTAGATCTTGCTCCGATTAGTTCCTTCGTCTGGGTTGCCTCATAGCCTAGTATGATGGCTTGTGGTATTGCGTTCAGGTTCAGGCCGGGATCTAGGGTCTTGGCTGACTCAGAACCTTTCATTATCTTTCGACAACCTAAGATCTATATCTTTGTCCACCGTGATTGGCAAAGTGCCTTCGTTATCTATCCCGCGTTACAGTATCCAAGCCATACAGATCGAAATCTGCATCATGACGTCGTGGTACACCCCAGTCGCATTCCCTCCTTGTATATCCCCTAGAACTCACCGCCGGCGAAATGTACAGCCTCGGTGAAATCTATATAAAGACCCCGCCACCCCCCCCTCACTCTTCTCTCCCCACCTACGAGACGTCCACCTTAGTTTTAACTCTGCATTCCCACATTCAGAGTCTTGAGATATACGAACATCAAAAACCGTCCAAGTGGGAACCAATCGACCCCCCCTTTATTTTGCCCTCGATATCAGATTCAAGGATCGCCAATGGACCAATGGCACCTCCAGGAATAGCGAGATGTCATTTGCGGAAGGCAAAGTATGCAAAACACCTCTCCTACTAGTATTAGTAACAAATGTTAATACCTCTCTGGCCCTTAGACTTCCAGCTATGCTGCCACAGTCATAAGAAATTCAGAGCGGTATGGGAAGAAGAACTCGAACGTGTGCGGCTGCCCGTCACCCCGCAGAAGAGGGAGCGTAAGCAATCATGAAATCCTCTTTATATAGAATCATAGGATATTGAACGCAACTATCTCCTTTAATGAACCGACAACCGGAGCCTGAGGAGCGCGCACACTTCTAACCCGCCGTGCGCGATTCAGTGTATATAAAGCCAAGCAAAACCTCTTAGGAATAAGATTCTGGCATGCTGCCAATCTGACTCAAACCAGAACTGCATATGGTGACATTGAGTATGTGCAATCGTGGTGTGGATTCCAACATCCGCGTGGCCCATCCTCTGTCTATGCAACATAGCATGAGCAAATATAGGCCTATATCATAGCTCGCCCCCTGGACCCGGGTCGCCTAACAGAATTGCAAGTGGATTCAATTATATTGTTTGCTCGTGGCCTTTCACCAGTCAAGGGGCGTATTGAGTTCATCAAACACTACAACAACGCAGACGACATTTGGGAACTCTTCCGGCATCTTCAGATCCTAGTCAAAGCTTTGGCCAAGAAACTGCAGACGTCCAATGAGCGTCAGAGGGCTGAGCCGAATGGGTATGGCGACTTTGGGGAACCTGCGAGTAAGTGTTACTAGTCTTTGTTCCCGTAGCCCCGCACTAACAGGTTTTCCTAGTGCCTCATTCCGATTGGGATTCCTGTATTCCCCCCGGATTGGCAGAATCCATATCATTCGTCGAACAGGAGCGCCGGCTGCCCAGCATCCATTCCTCCGCCATCCCGGGTGTGTAAGAGACACTGATCGGGGAAGAGCCTGGGGTGTCCGGGCTGCACGCAGCATCGCGCATCTGCTCTATTTGGTAAGAGCGCAAGATGTCGAGGGGGCAATCTGATGCCCCTGGTATGTGATCGGCCTGACGGACGACGGCGTTACCAGACTACGTCAGGACCCCGATGAACCTCGCACTCGACACCAGCTCATATTCCCGAACAGAGATGACAACATTGCTGAGTGTTTCCTCGCAAACAATAGCCACAATCCACTGAACCTCATGGTTCTTGAGTCATGTCCGGAAGATGGAGAGGACCCACATGAGACCCCAGAGCCTCCCAATAGGAGGTATCTCTTTTTTGACAGCGAGGTTGGGGATTACTGGGCACGTGCAGAATATGGGACGCGGGAGATGCCGGAGGAGGAGTGGATTGACGATGATGAATAGGTACAAGGCGAGCTGGAGGGCGCAACTCGGGCACCTTCCAGTCCTGGCGTTATTATTGTGGACGACGGCGACGTAAATAATGAAACAGAAGCGGCATACAGGTCAAGACAGGATAGGTAATTGCTGATGTAGGACCATTCACCAGGTGTGTCCTGGGCCCCTTAAGACTCCAGAGGAACATTCCATCACAAATGGAGGAGCCGCGGAGATCTAATCGATTTGCGCCGGGGTCAGCGGTGGAAGCCTCTTGTACATCTGGGCCTTCCGTGTCTAAGATGCTCTAAAAACTCCTGGAATTTGGGCAGGGGAACCCCTGGGCAACCAAATTCATGGCAAATCCCAAGCTCGTAGCTGTGAAACCTCAAGGGCATGATGGCACTAAGGACACATCAGCGGCCGGACTTATCAATGGTGACCAACACCCGGTCTCACACCTGGCTGCTCCGGTCGCCAACCTCAATGTCACCGCTCCTGAGAGAACGATTCCTGATCCGTCTCTCTCTCAACTGGCGCCAATTCCCACCAATGTGGCCATCACTCAACCACGGGCATCCGTGACTCCCCAGACACGCAGATCTTGAACTCTGAGCCCTGTGCACACCCATGAAAACAGCCCAGCGACCCCGGAAAGACGCCATTCCGGAACCCCTCCCCTGGGTAGATGTAAGATGTGTACATGTTCCGGTAACGGTACACAGGAGCGGGCAGTGCAGGATCTCCTATGTTTAGTTGATTTATATTCGGTTTATTTGATTTCAGCTCCGCCACTGTCTCTGAGTCAGATAGGCTATGCTATTGTATTGTTATGTTGAGTTTGCTTTGTTGGAAGTTTATATTTAGGATTCCGGGTATGGAATGATCATGTAACACTGACGAAGGCTGAGCACTGTTTGTTTGTTTATTTGTTTCTTTCTTTGGTCTTGCAGGATTACAAGATTCCCATATGTGCGCAGCTACTGGTAATGATCGTGATTGCAGGAAGGTTATCGCTCTTGGGTTTTGTATTTAAACCAGTCTCCTGGCTAGCAGGAGACAGCAGACTTCGACAGACCTTCAGTCTAAGAATACACTTGGTTGAACGCCAATCCCTGAGTCCCTGAGCCCAATTTGTCCTTCAACTATTATCCTTCTACCTACCGCTCCCTTGAAGCCTCCATTAGCACCAGCGCTACCAGCTCTATCGCCGGTCCTATTGTATTTTCGCTAGACAGGAATAAACCTCTTACAGTGGAAAATAAATTGAGATTTCCTAGATTCAAGTTTAATTCCTTTTTTTTTTTACTGCAAATACCAAAACACCTTACTGTATACTAGATCTAGTTTTCTTTTTGGAGTCCTGCATTTTCTGACCGTGAATCGTAGCTAGTATGTGTTAGGACTCATGTACTGATACCATTGCGCGGCCTTGCTTCAGCTTCTCTCATCCTTACATCCCCTTATGCTAACGTCTGGTACCTTTTTCCAGATTGGGCATGCCTTGCATTCTCTGTCCATAACTAGGCTGGCATTAGCCAACAGAACTAGCGGATGCATGATGTAAAAACGGGGATGGTGTTGATTTACTGGATGATTCGACCTGTGGAGATGATTTTCGATATATCTAATCCTCTTAGAGCATGGCGGGTATCTTGCTTGAATAAGTGTCGTTAATCGATACTCCTTGAAGCTAGTTTTGGCTTAGGCTCTAGCGACATTAGTGAGACCTCCTACATCAACGACACCATGTATTCTGTCGAACCTTTTCATACCCGCGTCCAGACGAACTTGATACCTCAGCTTGTCCAGAGTCCGAACATAATGTTAAACAAGTAGAAAACTCCTTTTTGCAGTTGCATAGATTCTTTCAATACCGAGTCATAGGACGTGATCCCCCCTTCCCCTACAAGTCATAGCCTATAATACCTGATGCACTCTATTGAACAACAATAAACTCCTAGTTTTCACAACACGCGGGATACATTACAATTTTCTATATCCTCGGTCCTCTCCTCTCCGAACAAACCTTCATCAATCGTCCAGTATCACACCATGTCTAGACAACCTCAAGGCAACTTACTGAGCCAGCCTGCTCCCCAAGTAGGCAATATGCACCGGCGTAGACGCAAAGCCTTACACGTGGATAGTGGATCCGGATCAGGAATACGGCAGACCAAATTGGGCAGCTCCCATAGAACTCGAACACTGGCGGCCGAATACTGCAGCTTGCACGGTACACAGTCATCAAGTCGGAGTTCTTCTCAACTACAAATCACAAGATGTCTTCAATCACGACCTACGAAGCACCCTAGAAGGACTACATTACAGACAACGGCGTATACTGAACATTTGGGGAAGACTGACGCTCCACCACAAATTGAGACAGTGCGTCCTTGTGATGATTGCAGCGATGAGTACACGAACTCGCTCTGATCTGATCAAACTCAATGAGACACAGAATTAGATGCAGAAGACGATGATATTCCAGATGACTACAGTGCACAAGGGACTCGTCAGCACGCGGGAACTGTGGAAAGATGACCAGCAAAGAGCTGGGTTTCGACTGTGCGAGTTTCCACCACCTTCTGATCGCAGAGGCCAGCGCCCATCAGGCGCACCCCTGCAACTCCACGATGTATAATCCAGGGTAGTGCGTACACTCCACCGACGTTCACATCTTCTAGTGTATCAATATATTGATCGCCGCTAGCCACTCATAGTGCCACTACGTCTGCATTCAGAAGCACGAGTTCTCCCACCTATCCGAGTATACCATGACATGAGCAAATCTTGCCGAGTACTAAATCACGGCAAAATATAGCCATTGGAGCCGAGGCAGACGTAATAACACAGGCCAAGACTCCCATTCTCCCGTACACCCTATTTGTTCATCCTATTCTAGTACCTGCTACATTAATGTCTGAGGTCTACCGATCTTGCCTGAAGGCTCCCAATGACAAATCCGACCCAGGAAATATTGGAGCATCGGATGCAAGCCTAAAATTAGTAAGAGGACCGTGATACTTAAACATTACACACGCCGCTAGGGGTGCTTACTAAATATGACAGAGACTCGCAAGACACTCTACCAGAAGATCCCAGGTTGTTTTCCACGTAAAGGATCGAATTGGAAATTTGTACGATCTTCCACAAGACCCGACGGTGAGTGTGCCTAGAGTGGACTACCTCCTTGAGAGGGACAAATTTATGTGCTCCCGGAGGGGGTGTGAGGTAAGTGTGCACTGGGTAGCGAGCCCGGCGACAACTAATGCGTATGATCATAATCCAGGAAATAAGGAATCAATACCTTGCGCCCAAAATCCCAGTGGCAATATGGGGAAAGTACTTCACGAGCAAGAAAATGTTTGGGATTTCCGAACCTGATTTTCTTGGTCGCATTAATGGCATCGTGAGTTGCTTAACATGTACTATGCTGTGCCATACTCTGCGAGCATGGCAAACCAGGGTGAATCATGAAACATGCAACTTCCAGCCGGCGGCCTTAGCAGGTGAACACCCCAAACCCGGTGTCCTCTCGTTCCCGCTCAGAGGCTAACATGACGTTGAGCTCGGAAGATCTCTTTGGTCAGAAGCGCCAGACGTGGGCCTCTTGCCCAGACTGAGTACAGACTATCATTCTCAACAATATTCACGAGACTATCAAAACCAAGATGCAGCAGGAGCATGGGTTCTGGGAAGATGGCCGTAAAGAATTTACTGACCATTGGGCCGCAGTGGCTGCAGAGCTACAGAGTCAGATTTGGGGTCAGACCCCTACACACATGACACCAGGGATTCAGAGTCAAACTCCGAGGAACCTGGGAATCGAGGCCCTGGCGGCCCCCCTGGGTAACCAATTCGATTCCCAAGAAACTGTCACGTCTTTCGATTTCACCCAGGCGGCCTGACTCACCCCCACACGCTCGACTCCACGCATTCAGAGTCAAACTCCCAGCAACCTTGGAATCGGGGCCCTAGCGGCCCCGTCAGGTACCCTATTCGATTCACAAGAAACAGTCTCTTCTTTTAATTTCACCCAAACGGCAACGCGACCTCTGAGCTTTCTCGATTCCGATCTACAGACCCTGGACGGCTCACCCAAGGTGGCAGTGGCGGTTACTTTAGAAACTACCGTGACTCCTACTACTTTGCAACAACTTGCGCTTAGCATTGAAGATCTAGAGTTGCCCGAGGAGGCTGCCGTACATAGCGAGCCGTCGGATATGGAGCAGAGGCAAGGTGGGAGTAATAATGCGTACAGTTAGGAGATTCAGAAAGTGGAGCATAGCTGGAATAAATATTTGGATGGCGTCGTCACTCTCACATGTGGGAAGGGTACGCGGAGGAACTTAGTTTTAATAGAAGGACCTCAAGCAAACTCAAGGATTCAGAGTAGAATTAGTGACACACAATCAGGATACAGTAAAACTCATAGTGACAACTTTAGGAAAAGCCTCTAGAAAGAGAATCAGGATAGAATTAGACTTAGTTCACGATGCGTCAGATATCACAAGGCAACGTCTGCTAGAGTTACGATTGGATCAGAATGCGGCATGTATAGGGGGTAGGATCAGGAAGAACAGACCAGACCTCAGGTAGGGAGAGATCAGGATGGTGGAATCTGAACGAGGAACGCAGGAGCAGAAAGAATCGGGACAAGAGCTGGTAAGATGCACAAAGCGCGGGTGTTCAGTGAGAAGGAACCAGCATCTGGGCCCGAGAGTCTTAGATCAGACATCTTCAGGGTGGGAGAGGCATAGATCAGGAGACATCAGGATGGGAGTGTCGTGGATCAGGCGGCGTCAGGACAGAGTAGCCGCGCACCAGATGCAGTCAGGATGCACAGGACATAGGGGTCCGTGTCCGGATGGCGTCAGGACGGGCGGCGCCAAGTAATGCAAATCCAGGACGTAACGTCGATCCGACGTTGTGTCCTGATTCTCAATTAGCGTTCCAGCTTCAGGTACGTCAGATGCACGGAATGCACAGAACACAAGGTATTATTTTTGCTGATAAATATTCTTTAGATTATCCCCATCCTGTCCCCATCCAGCTCCCCCTGCACTCATGCCCTGGATAGGGCCCTGCTTGTTCCCACCAATCGTTAAGGGTCACCTATTTGCGGGGTGAGTAGGCCTGGGACCTAGGTTACGATAGGGGCAGGGAATATCAAAAGAATATGCCCGGCCCTGTGCTATTATGCTAGGCCAGGCTAGCCAATCGCCTTGGGCTTGTATTTTTTAGGGCCCCCGAGTTATGGTAATGAACTCTCGGTAATTTGTGCCCTTTCTTCTGTATTTAAGTCTAAACAACAGTAGATAGCTCCCTGTATTGTACATCCAATGCCATACATACATCTTTTCCCTCTCAAAATATTTATTTTACTCTATATCCACAGCTGCTCACACTACTCCTGTTATTTGTTCTATTGTTATTCCAACTCTTTTAAGATCTATCCAACCAGACTATTACTGAGCTATCATTTTATTAATTCAATTCTTCCTGCATTTGCCTCGTTACGATTGGACTATTTATCATGATACTTTATATGAGTTATATATTTTACAAAATAAAACACTAAAATAGGTTTAAGAAATTATAAAAGAACCACATTATTTTAAGCCAAGGTATGTGTTTATCGCTCTTAATAATTATGAAGATTACTTTATTATTATTGATTTAATATAATTAAAGTAAATTTTACATTATTTCTAATAAAATTTATTTAGCCAAGGGGCCTATAAAAACAAATTTGCTGAATGGACTTTAAAAAAGATTCTGATCCATTATTTAAGAACAAACAATTAGTGGAAAGCATTCACCTGTTTTGGATTTGCAATATGTCCTCTGCCAGCATGTTACGTTGTGTAGGTCAGGAAGGATGGGAGCTTCCAGCAAATCAACTCAAGAGGTTATGCTGACATTCATCCTTACGTCTATTGAGGGGAACTTCCAATTCGATTGAGGATTGGATCGCAGCCACTTAAGAAGCAAAACTTCAAGTTCAAGAGCATCTTATCTCGGGACAGTCTATTCGTTATGGACATACATATACCTTAGCACATATTAGGCAGACTGGAGTATTTCTTTCCCAGTGTGTCCACCATCCTAGTTCTATAAGTATAGTGTAAGTTAATATTTTCAATGGACCTCAGGTCCGAAAAGCATAATATAAGGTAGACCCTATTGGAGTTCAAAAGAGAAAACAGGCTTTGGACATATACGGCGCAGGAAGGAATATCTTGTTGAAGGCTCAAATAAAGTCTTTTCAATTTATGGTCATGACAAGCTATCAAGATTTGGATTTGAAATGTATGGTGCAATTGACGCATATTCTATGTATATCGTTTGGTGTTATGTTGGAATATCGAATAGAACAGCAACATCTGTCAACAAGCAGTATCTACCATTAGTCTGCAGTACCTTACATGTTCCCAAACTTATTTGCTCTGCCAAAACTATTTGATGATATTTTCAATCTTCCTAATATCTTGTTAAAATCAGATATATTATTATTTATTGTAAACTCTAATATGCTAAAATCTATACTAAGAACTGAAACAGTTTTACTTGCTGAGTCACATCTTATGTTGAGGCGTGCAAGCAATCCAAACTTGCCTTTCCATGAAGCCTATTCAGTTGAGAAATCAATAAAAAATCAACGAATTGAAGCCTGGTGGAATATTTTAACAGAGGGACAAACTCAGAAGTGGAATGAGTATTTTAATTGTCTTAAGGGAGAGGGATTGTTTGACGGTGGAAATATTGACAAAGCATACTTGTAGTATATTTATATGAATATGATTCAGTCACATATTCATGACTTTATCAAAGTACACAACTCTCATCCAATCCGCAAACAAGAGAACCGCGATCATTTCCCCCCAACTGGTAAACCTTTCCAGATGAACTTTTACCCCAATGGAGTTGAGGATTTCAAGGAACCTATTGAGGAGGAGGTTTTGTTTTTGCTAGAATCAGAAGAGCCGCATTCAATCTTGATTCCTTTCTACCAACCGAGACACTCCGAGTCAATCTATTTTGCAACTTTTTAAAAGAGGAAAATATGCCTGATACATATACATATGACAATCCACAACATTGCAAAGCATACCTAATTCTACGACAAAAGGTCAGGGCATTTGTTCAAAATGGTAGTATTGTAGGATTATTGGCAAATCCAGTACTAGCAGCTGATTGAATTGAGCAAAATCAGAGAGGGATAGTACGGGAAGAGATCCATTGTCATTCACATCCTGTCTCAGGAAACGTCTCTATGCAAGCACCTGGTTCTTATTACATTGTTCCAAGTGCGCAGTGTGAGTCTAAATCAGACACTAAGACACTTTTCAAAGTAGCCAGTGATGTTGAACTTGACTCACTGGCTGCAAGTGAAGATAATATTAGCTTTGAAAGTGGTATGTATTGGTTCAGTTTATTCTTGCTTTTTATTTCATATTAAGTTTTGCCTATTTAAGTGTTCGTATATTTACTAAAAGCTTAAAGAGTGAGTTAGCAGATATAGATATGATTAGTGAGCAAGGGTCACAAGTTGGATATGTATTCACATTTTAAGTTTTTTTTTTCTTTTTTCTTTTTCGAATTTATTTTTGACCCAACTTCAATACCCCCATAATAGGGCTCAGTTCCTATTTTCTTCTATTTCTTTCTATCTTTTTCTTGTAACCAGTTCTTCTTATCATTCTGTTTTCTCTCTACAACTCAACTTCTCTTCATATCTCCTTCTACAAGTGCCATCAAATAAGGGAGTGCACGCGCTCGGTTCCAACCCAACAACAACCCCATTATTGCTACCCCGCATATACCTACAAAATGCCACGCACTCATGATGGAAGATGGCGAGAAAGCACAAAATTAGAGCGCATCGAGGTTATTCATCTTGATGCTGAAGGGTACTCAAATGATCAGATTGCCTGGCGCATGGCCATGTCAAAGTCAGGTGTGGGGAAAATTATGCGAAAATTGAAAGCGAGGAGGATGGTATAAAGAAGGAACTCAGGCTGGAAAACCGCAAAAAATTGGTCCTAGACATCTTGGACGGGTCAAAAGGCTAGTGGAGAATAACCCTCGGGCGACATTAGTGGAGATCACCAACGAGTCTATGCTCAATCGCCATCTGCAAACGATACAAAAAGCACTGCACAAACTAGACTTCCATTTGCGAATTCCATGTCGCAAACCATTTCTTAATGCATCAGCAAAGCGGAAAAGGTTGCTATGGTGCCAGCAGCACCAGCACTAGAGTGTGGAGGACTGGAGGAAATGCTTCTATTCCGATGAGGCAAAGGTAGAGATTGGTGTTGGAGGGGGCTATGAGAGAGTCTAGCGAAAGCCAGGAACGGAGCTCCACAATCCCTATCTTCGGGCGACTTTCAAAGGGGAAAGAGTCTCTACTATGTTTTGGGCTACGATAGGATATCGCCGGCGGAGTCAGCTTATCCATATCCGACAAAGACCCCCAGCTGAGTTCCGGCGGACTAATAATCGTGGGGGCATGGATTCACAGTAATACTGTGAAGAGGTCATGAGACCTGGCTTTCAACCTATAGGGGAAGAACCTGGACCGTCTGCAGAGGGCTATTCATTGGTTGAAGATGTCTCTAAGGTCCATATGTCGGGATATATTTGCCGGTTTAAGTTGGCCAATGAGATTACATGCTCTGACTGGCCGGGCTATAGTCCTGATCTTAATCCCATTAAGAACTTCTGGCAGACTCTAAAGCGCCGACTAAATATTCGATTCTGAACACCCCAGCGCCGACCTATAGGAATTGCTGGCCTAGTCCGGGCAGCCCAAGAAGAATGAAATGGGATTGAGCAAGAGAAGCTCGATAGATTTATTGACTCCATGCCAATCCATGTGCTCAAGGTAATTGGGCGTCATGGGTGTCATTCTGGCTGGTACTAGTAATTTGTACATTAATTTCTACTATATCATATCATTTAGTCCTGGTGTTTGGAGTCTATTGGTTTTTGGGCGGCATTGTATTTTCATAATACTAACAGTGTTTTTCCGGGTGTGCCAAGGCTTGCGTGCACTCACTTTTTCGGTGGCACTTGTACTACTATTACAAACTCATTATTCTCATATTTATTTATCTTTAAATTTTATTCTTTTATATTTCTTTTCTTATGTCTGGTACTATTTTGAGTTGTTACGTTGATGGTTGTATCTGTTCACAGTATCTTCCATTGACTGGTCATCAAGAAACCTGTGTTATTTGCGATCACCCACATGATATTCATACAAACAACACCACTCGAAAGCATAACGATGATATTCCAATCATTTCTAGCTCATCCTCCAATACAGGTATGAAATTTTAATATTTACTATTATAAACGGAATACTTACATTGTTATTTCTAAATAGAATTCTATTAAACTAGCAACTTACCCATGGCATCCACCCCCCTCGAACACCATGTCACTTTCTTCTCGATCGCCTAGTCAATATGATATTTACCAACCATCAATTACGGAACAAGTCCTGTCCTATTGGCAAAGACTTGATCCTAATACCATATCCTCTTCCTCGTTCACTCATGGATCTCATATCAATACTATTAATTCCCAAACCCCTTCCACCTTATTCTCTCCTACATCCAAAGTTTATACCAAACAACTTTCACTTTTTTTTCATAAAAAGGGAACCCGTACACCATCTTGACATGGCTCACCTATGATCAAGCATTACAATAAATTTGACATATCAGATTGGCAAATTTATCTTCAGCAAGAGGTATTAGTTCATCCTGCCTGACACTCATATCTTAGGATTAAGGATTTTGAACTCAACCCTTATATTCATATTTGTGTTGAATATTGGGAAGGTGGAAATACTCAACCAGCAGCAATTGAGTTACTTGGTAGTAGATCTATTAGTGATTTACTTCAAATAGTGAAGAATCTGAAAACAGTTGAAGGTTCAGTGTCGGAACTGTGTGGTATTGGCAAAGGTAGCAAATCCTCGGCTTAGCCAATTAAAATGGTCTTCACAATTCATATTTGATACAAAGACGACTCAGACTCCTCCTTATCTGATGAGAAATCGCTATCATCTGCCGATATCGAAGGTGAATTGTTACATAGTCATCTGTCAGACCATCTTATAGAACCACAATCTTCTCCTTGTGAAACCGCAGAATTAATATCCCTATCCTCTCTGGTCTCAGTTGTAAAGCAACCTCAGTGGAGAAGAAAACAAAACCATCGGAAAAGCAGAGCGGTTGCAATTTCCAACTCTTCCAATTCCGATATACAAATAAAACCTTCCTCTTATGCTAATTGGCCTTCCTTTTTCTCTGTTGTTTCTCCTCCTTCTGGTATATCCTCTACCCTGAAACCTCCTCCTCCAACGACTCCTCCAACTACACAGCCTGAAGCTATCAAGCCAGCTTCCGCTTATCCTTCAACCCTTGTTCCTAATTCAGGACTAGTCCGAAAACACAGTTTAACCCTGATGTCACCAGACAAGATTACTACTCGCAATCCCCATAGTACTACAAAGCATCATGATATTAAATCTTCACTTTAACATACTCTCAATCTTACTCGAAGGCTGAGAATTCTTCCTCTTCCACTGATCTTGATAGTCCTCTTGAATAATGTTATCATATTTTAAGCTTTTCCACAATTATTTTCTTTTCTATATTTCTTATTTCCTCCGCTCTTCTCTTTCCAATTCCTACTTCTCATGAATTTCATTTTTCAATTTTTTATATTCCTTCCCATTTTACTTTCTTAAACTTTACCTGCTTACATACGATCACAATCTCCTCCGAGTCCTCCCTGATATACTTTTCTAACCTCTTTTTATTACTATATTTCCTTTTCTTTTGATCTCAATATTCCTTTTGTTCAGTCGACTATTTTAGTTTAAATTAAACTCTGTCAAGATTTTATAGCTTTCTTCTTCTTTAACCATCTTTAAGTTTCCTGTCTCTAGTTGTCGAATTTATATATTATTTTTCACTTTGCCTTTGAAGAGGTCTCCTTAATTCTTGAAATATTTATCTCGCTTAGACAATTAAATCCTCATCCCTCACTTTGAATTTTGCTGTGTCCTGGCCTTGGCTACTATTTTTTAATTTTTTATTGTTGGTTACTGCCCCGTTGTCATGTACATTTCCCAAACTGCCCTCCTGGTCCGTTTGACCCGCCGTACCGTACGCAGAGCTGGTCTTAGCAATAGAAAAATTTACAAGCCACTCGGATATCCACCCTCACCCGGACAACTTACTTCCTATCACAATGACTAAAATGAAGCAGTGCTGTATATCCTAATCCGGACGGCGGCCTCAACAACTTAAGGGATACAGTACTCGAGCACTACCGGCTTGGGAAGCCTACGTTCCACCACCCGAGTACCGTGCTCGCAGTGTCCGGACGCTTGTGAACACAACTGCTATTGCATATAGGCAAAAAAATCTCCTGGAGCCTCAAGAATTTGGTGGTATGCGATAGCAGTTGTGTCTACAAACGACAGGGGGTTGCGGGTACCGGTATCAGGCAGACTCCACCCTTTTTTCCATATTGGGCTACAATATGAACCTCTACTCGGAGAGCTGTCAGTCCCGGCCTTCTTGCGAGCTGGTTACCGGAGTATCCTCGCGGGTAGAGTCATCTTATGGCTAAAACTGATTGGTAAGTGGGTGGCTGCTGACACCGGCTTTTTTTTTTGTTAATCGACCGCGAACATTTCGAATTCGAAATCCCGTCTTGCTCCAGCAGTGGGGGAAGTAAGCGCAGTACAAGCAGTATTAATACTACACAGGGTATATCTATTTGGCAACCGCTTGGCTTAGTGGGAAAGTGACTTTTCAGATCTTGCTTTTGTTAAGGTACAAGTAGTTGGAAGTCATCTTTCAAGTATCTTTAAGTAGGATGAAATTGAATTTACACCAGCGCCCGAGTGTCTCGTGCGAGTAAAGTACTGGGGGTATGATGGTTGGTGGTGCCGAGGTTCTCGCCTCGGCAGGATGAGGTCCGAAGGTTGGATCATTGCATCAGGATGGTGGGATGATCGAAAGCTTGTGAAACGTCAAAGCCTATCCTACTTGAAGTCTTAAGATCTAGGGAATCCCCTAGAAGTCCTTCATACAACATTTCTAATTGCGCTACTGCTATCATACTGATCGAAAGCGTTTCGAGCAAGATGGCCCAAAAGTCATCGCAAAAGTTGAACATCGTCGACAATATCAACTCTTTCAATTGCAATAACGTTATCAACATCAACACGGTGATAGCCAATGAGGAGAATCAGATTCGGGAGTGGCTATCGCCTCTGAAACCCCAACAGCGGCACCAAGGCGTACGAGCCGAGAGGCTCGATGGCGTGGGGGGTTGGTTTCTGGGAACCAACGAGTTTCGGAAATGGAGTGACTGAGATAATGGTTTCCTTGAGCGGGTGTTATTTTGCTCCGGGGGCCCAGGTGTAGGAAAGACCTATTTGTGGTAAGAACACTCCTCTCCCGGAAAAGGAAGAAAAAAAATCAGATACCACTGACAAATATAAAATATCAGTTCCCTAGTCATTGACAACCTATGTGACCGGGCTGGGGAAAAGGATCTAGCGGTCGCTTGGCTATATTGCGATTTCCTCGCCCACCAAGAGCAGTCAGCAACGGCCATGCTAGGAGCAATCCTAAAGCAGCTCGTGAGCATAGCGGAGATGCCGGAGAATGTACGACAGGCGTTTCGAAAACGGTTTTCCGACCGAGGTCTACGATTACCCGATATAGTGAGAATGCTAAAGACGACTATCCCATTGCTACCCCGGGTTTATATCTGCATTGACGACTTGGATGAGTCCACTCCGAAGAGCCGACAGAAGCTGCTTGGGTCACTACGAGATATTGTGAGGGAGTCTCCCAGTACACGGGTGTTATTTACCGGGAGAGCCCATGTGGAGGAGGAAGTGAAGAAATACTTCACTGAGGTCGTTACCGTATCTGTCAGTCCGACCAAAGGTGACATTAAGGTATATTTGGATGCGAGATTGGGCAGAGATGCCGAGCCCTATGCGATGGACGATGATTTGCGCAGGGATATTATGAGAATAATTCCGGAGATGATTTCCGAAGTGTGAGTGGCAAGATCGGACACTTCTACAATACATGCAGTGGCAATTTTTTCTGATACTAGTAGCTAGATTCCTCCTAGTTTCGCTAAATATTGACGCAATTCTGGAAGAGGTGACCATTTACAAGAGAAGGAAAAAGCTGGAAGAGATGACGCAAGGGAAGGGGTTAGGAGATGCGTACACGGCAACCCTCACCCGGATAAAGTCACAGAAAGGAAGCAGATCGAGTCTCGGTATGGAAGCCCTGATGTGGATATCACATTCCGAGCGACCATTGAAAGCCCTCGAGTTATGCCAGGCACTGGGGGTAGAAAGAGGAGAAGCGGACCAGAATTCTTGGAACATACTTGCAATCGAAACCGTGCTACGCTGTTCGTTGGGCCTTGTCACCATCGAGGCATCATCATCTACTGTCCGCCTTGTTCACTTCACTCTCCAAGAGCATCTATCCAATGCTTCATCCCTGTTCCATAGTCCTCACTCGATCATGGCCGAGATATGCTTGACTTTCCTCAACTTCCAGTGCGTTAGGGACCTATCAACTACCCTTGATTCACCACCAGGAGCAGTTTTCTTTGTTGGCTATGCCTCTTGTTATTGGGGAACCCATGCAAGAAAGGGGCTCGGCCAAAGAGCGGAATCATTAGCATTAAGACTTCTTGGCGGCTACGATAAGCATGTGTCCTCTAAGCTGCTCTTGATTCATGAAGGAGATTGGTGGTGGCACCTTTCGGAAAGGAGAGGCAGTAATGCCATTGAGGGATTCGCGGGGCTTCACGGTGCAGCCTACCTCGGGATCGTGACGGTGATAAGTTCACTATTGGGGAAGAGGGAATGGGATGTTAATTTAACCGATGTCGGGGGGAATACGCCATTTGCCTGGGCTGTCAGAAAGGGTCATGAAGATGCTGTAAGGATGCTACTGGCACGAGTGGATGTTGATCCCGATACAGCGAACGCGGATGGTCGAACACCCCTCATGTGGGCTGCTGCATGTGGCCGTGAGCAGTGTTCTCAACGGTCCGGGGCCCCCGTAGGGCCCGACGAGGGGACTGCCAAGAGCCCTAGACCGGACGGGACGGCAAAATGCGGTCCACACCCGTCCTGGAAACCTCAGGACGGCCGTCTTTGTGGCGGACGGCGGGCCCTACAAGGTAAGACATTTTAGCGTGGGGGATGGCAGGGGACTGCGGGACGACCAGGGACTGCGAGTGACCGTGGGTTACCGCCGGTGACTACAGGGGACTATGAATCCTATCAACAGCATTTCATGACACCCTTCTCGAGCAAATACAGAAATTCACCTAATAATATTAAAAGAAACCTGAGGCTATCTAGGAGAGATAAATAGGTGTAGAATATATCCCATAATATACCGCTAGGGTCGGGCATCGGGCATATCGCTTAATCCAGAAATCGTACCTACCTACCATCCTCTTTTTGCAACGTTTATTACTTCTCTTACATCATTAAGCCCTGATCCAAGCTAGGAAAACATGTCGGATAAACACGCGGAGCCTGCATCACAAGAAACCATCTAAGATTTATGAAAGAAGGCGTAAGATGAGTAAGAGTTGCGCCTGTTCTGAAAATGGTTCGGAGTACCGTATACAACTTCTGATGGAAAAACCTGGTGGCGTTGTGCTCGTTGTATGTTCCCCTGCTTCTTTTTTTCTATCATATACTATCACTCGGATTCCTGCTATAAGAATAATAAGAATATTCCCGCCTCCAGGCACTGAGGAAAGCTGGGATGACATAAGCAATCTTGCCCCGAGGCGAGATTTCTTACTAATTCGGGCGTGTTCCTTGGCATGAAGCATGTTTCACGGTGGACGGCAGGGGACGGCGGGGCTTATAGTCCTTCGCACCGGGGCGCAGGGCAAGTTTTGAAAATGACCGGACGGGACCGCTTAACGCCGTCCACCGCCGTCCGCCCTCAGGACGGACGGACTGCCCCGTTGAGAACACTGGCCATGAGGGACTGGTGGGAAAGCTCTTAGAACGGAGTGATGTCAACCCTAACAGGAGGGATGAAATTGGTCAAACAGCACTCTCGTTGGCTGCTGAGTATGGGCGTAGGGGGGTGGTCGATATTCTGGTAAAACGGATGGACATCGACCCTAACACGAGTGACAGATATGGCCGGACTCCGCTCTTGTGCGCCGTCTGGAATGATGAAGGAGCAGTGAAGATACTCCTCGAGCGAGTGGATATCGAACCTGACACGAGGGATGCAAGCGGTCTAACACCACTATCGCAGGCTGCCAGGTACCGGCATGAGGGAGTCGTGATCATGCTGCTGGGGCGAGCAGATGTCAACCCTGACACAACAGATGTATATGGGCAACCACTGCTCTCGTTCGCGGCCGCCCATGGCTATGAGGGTATCGTGGGGGTGCTACTGGCGCGGAGTGATGGTAACCTCAACACTGTAGATGAGAAGGGCCAAACACCACTCATGGGAGCAGCCCAGAAAGGGCATGAGGGAGTTGTTAGGATGCTGCTGGAACGATTAGATGTCGACCCTAATACTGCGGACGAAAATGGCCAAACACCGCTCTTCTGGGCGGCCCGTGAGGGGCACGAAGCAGTTGTGAAGGTGCTACTAGAACGAGTGGATGTCGACCCTAACACTGCGAACGAATATGGCAGTACACCGCTCTTCGGAGCCGCCTCCCAGGGGCACGAAAGAGTCGTGAAGGTGCTGCTAGAGCGTAACGACGTCAACCCCAACACTCCGAATAATGATGGTATAACGCCACTCTATAGAGCCGCCCGGAAGGGATATGAAGGAATCGCGAAGACGTTGCTGGAAAGATTGGATATCGACCCTAATACTGCGGACGGAAATGGCCAAACACCCCTCTTCTGGACCGCCCTTGAGGGGGACGACAGAGTTGTGAAGGCGCTGCTAGAGCAGAAAGATGTCAACCCAAACACTGCGGATAAATATGGTACAACGCCACTCTCCGGAGCCGCCTGGGAGGGACATGAAGGAGTCGTGAAGATGTTGGTGGAGCGATTAGATGTCGACCCTAATACTCCAAATCGAGATGGCCGAACACCGCTCTTCGGAGCCGCCTCCCAGGGGCACGAAAGAGTTGTGAAGGTGCCCCTAGAGCGGAACGACGTCAACCCCAACACTACGAATAAATATGGCACAGCGCCACTCTCCGAAGCCGCCTGGGAGGGACATGAAGGAATCGTGAAGATGTTGCTGGAACGAGTAGATATCGACCCTAATACTGCGAACGAATATGGCCAAACACCCCTCTTCTGGGCCGCCCACGAGGGTCACGAAGGAGTTGTGAAGATGCTGCTCGAGCGGAGAGACGTCAACCCCAACACTCCAAATAAATATGGCATAACGCCACTATCCAGAGCCGCTTGGAAGGGACATGAAGGAGTCGTGAAGTCGTTTCTGGAACGATTGGATGTCGACCCTAATACTATAGACGAAGATGGCCAAACACCACTCCTCTGGGCCGCCCGCAAGGGGCACGAAGGAGTCGTGAAGGCGCTGCTGGAGCGAGCGGACGCAAACCCCGACACGACAGATCTCGCCAGCGAAACAGCACTTTCGCAGGCTCTGAAGCGCGGACATCATGCCATTATAAAATTACTATCCACACGGATAAATTTCATTTCCGTCTCAGGTTGCCATAGATCCAGAACGCTTTCCTCACTCAAGCCGCCCGATATAGATCAACGCCCTTTTAAAAGGATCCGCAGGTTTTGATGTTCGATACCGATGTTTAACACCCCACTATTCTCTTGAATTTCCGCCCCATCTGCCCACACGGCTTTCACCTCCTTTCTCTACCCACTAACTTCATAATATCATTTGCATTTCATTCTATCCTTCGCCCCTCTTTCCGATCCCCTCGCCGGCCCACCCTTGGCCACGAGACAATTTTCCATAGACTTTAATCATTTCCAACTGGCGGGGTGGGCGAGTGAGCAGGGGTCAATTCGCTTGAGCTGTTTCGTTGGTTTGCACAGCAATCAATCTTGACCAAGATAGCATTAGCATTTCATTAAACCCGATTCTCTTTATATTCTTTCCTCGATAGTCCCTTTTTCCTTATCGCTAGCTTCAAAGCACTTATTTCTTATTATCCAGATCCTCCCTGCGAAATTAGTGGATTTCGCACGCTTCTTCTTTTCGCATCGTTGAATAGAATCTGACCCTCCCTTCTCCGCAAATTTCACATGGGGGAATAGGAATCATGCTTGGTAGAAAGAAAAAGCAGTGTTTATATGATACTTCCTATACATGTTTATCACACCAGCAAAGGTCGTGATCCAAGTTTACTTTCCTTCTATTCATATATCATGTTACCATACCTTAAAGTACCTGCTCCTCTGCATACATTCTTATCCTTATCGCCTTTCCCCGCACCACCATGGCACTTGGGGTGTTGAATCAACGAACAATCCAGACATCCTGTTTCATCAAATCTCATACCACCTGTACAAGTAGTAGTGGTATTCTTCTCCGCTTGCCCAGCAAAACAAACAAAAAGAGAAAAACATGCGAGATCCAACGATCTCACCCGATAGCACAGCTCCCGGAATTTATGTGGATCATTTAACGTGCTTCACCTAAGAGCAGGCAGAGCATGGAGGCTCATAACTACTACAGTTAGATCACCACCGGACAAACCGAATAAATTGCAGTAAAAACATTTGCGTTAGAATAATACGAAGGAGCCTATTCAAAACCAAAAGCAAAAAGTCCCAAAATCAAAACAAGCCTCCAGTGGGAAATGCAAGAACAATAAGAAAGGCTTGGGCCGGGAATTAAAAGTCAAATGGACTATATATTTAGAAGGAACAGGAAAACGATGAAATAAGAGAGTCCCGGGGGTTGAGGTTACCACGAGTAAACTATTATGATAAGACAAACCGGAGCCGATGCAAGAGCCCCACTTCTCTTAACGTCCCGAAGTTTGTGGTGACGACTGCTATTGCAAGTGCCGTAAAAACCGAAATAATTGAGAATCTCGCTAGGACGTTTGAGTTGCCTCTCCTAGTAAGGCCTGTCTTATCATCTCTTCTTCCTTGTCTCAAGTGAGGGCTGAAAGAGAATCTTCTGGCTGTGTTTCACCCCCTAATCCAAAGGTGAAATTCCGGACGTCTTAGCGTCATTCCCAATTATTTCGGTTTTTACGGTACTGTCCTCGAGTACTGCTACGGTTGAAATTTGGCTTTCCTAACTTGCAGTTTTTTTAGCTTATCTGCGAATAACCTAGACAGAGTAGATAGAGCTTCATGATCTTGGCTTGGGGAGATGTCACGTTTCTGCAGGGGTGGCTGTTGCCTAGTCTTGGCAGACATGGGGGTTCTATGTAAGTTATGTTCTGTGACTTCTCTCACGCTCCCCCCCTCCACAGCCACGACGACTGCAAGGATCGTGAGGAGCAGGAACACTGCACAACAGAGGAACAATTGGATTGTGGATTGAGGGAGGAAAACTGGTCCTGTATCTAGTTAGTCGGACAACCTGTAGGGTTGGACTTTCTTGCAGCGGGATTTTCTCTCCTTTGTGCGGTTCTCTGGATTGGTATTGCGAGGTAGTTTACCATAGTGAACTTGAATTAATCGTGACTTGTGTGGTTTTCCTTTCTAGTTGAGATTTCTTGAATATAACAGTTGTTTGCCCGTACTTCTCCCGTTCCACAGAGTAGATACTGTTGCCAGATTACAGTATTTGGTTCTCAGTATTGAGGGTACGAGAGTCAGGTGATCCCAAACCAACGGCAGATCCTAGAAGCCGGGGTGTCGCAGGGTTCCATTAGCCCAGGATGTTCGATAAATGTGGACCTGTGAAACGTCAAAGCCTTACCCTACTTGGGGTCTTAAGATCCAGGGGATCCCCTGAATTTCCCCGATAAACCACTTCTAATTACACTACCGTATTATCTCCTATTATCCGGTTTTCCGCCAAGACCGGGCGTTTCTTAGTGTGGGACGGTGCATGGAGTCAGAAACCGGTCCTCTCAATACACCCACTTAACACGGTAGCTAGAGGGTGGTTTTAGGTGTCTACAACACTGCGGCTGAGTGTGTCGCAATCACCCATTTTC
>Ga0307517_10002189_pt1 | contig 31592 bp, 30 predicted proteins | sample 23_EM_MG_FD_194515 | JGI IMG/M metagenome (GOLD analysis project Ga0307517, IMG submission 194515) | Populus trichocarpa ectomycorrhiza microbial communities from riparian zone in the Pacific Northwest, United States - 23_EM | ecosystem: Host-associated > Plants > Roots > Unclassified | place... | reverse complement strand
ATAATTTATCGTCCACCACTGGCATCCAGGTCATTACGCAATCCTATACGGATGTGTTCGGCAAATTCCCCACGATCCCCGTCATCAACGGGTACCGGTATAACTATTCCATCCTGCTGGGCTCCACGGCCGTCTCCCGGGGAGGCGGTGGCGGGGGGGGTAACCAGGGCGGCTATATCCGGGGCGTCAGCTACGTGATCAACGTACCCCTCAGCCCGACCCCCCAGCCCTATACGATGACCTATGCCTATGCGATGGTATTGGAGAACGGGGCCCATAATTCCAACCAGCAGCCGTTGGCTTCGGCCACCCTGTCGGTCCGTGACAGCATCATCACCTGCGCCTCCCCCAAATATTATCTTCCTACCCTCGATAATGCCGACAGCCGGGGCAGCGGCGCTACGCTGGACGTGAATGCGGCGATCGCCCAGGGTTTTTCCCTCAGCAATGTGCCCACACCCAATCCAACGACGAATGGAGGGTCTTCCCTGGATGTATGGACCAAGCCCTGGACGGAAGTGACCTTCGACCTTTCGCCCTACCGGGGGCAGCAGGTGACCCTGACCTTCGAAGCGGATAACTGCGTGCCGGGCGGACATTTCGCCTATACCTATTTTGCGCTCCGGAATGTCTGCGCGGGTCTTTCCATCAGCGGCGACGTGATCGCCTGCACCAACAGCCAGCTGACCTATTCCGTCCCTGCGCTGACGGGAGCCAGCTATGAGTGGACCATCCCTTCCGACTGGGCGGTGGTCTCGGGAGGGCAGAGCAATATCCTCATCGTCACGGCCGGGCAAAACCCCGGGAAGATCACGGCCCATGAGATCAATGGCTGCGCCGACCTGCGGGACACCATCGATGTAACGACCCGGCCGCCTACCATTGCGGGCATCGTCAGCAGCGACAATACCGTATGCGCCGGGAATAACAGTACACCCCTGACCCTGAGCGGTCAGCGGGGCGATATCCTGGGCTGGGTCGCTTCGCAGGATGGTCTCAGCTGGCAGCCTGTCGCCAATGTGAACCCTTTCTATACGGCGCAGAACCTCGAGTCGACCACCATCTACAAGGCCGTTTTGCAGAACGGGCCTACCTGCGTGATCGACAGCAGTGCGCCGGCCACCGTCTTCGTGGACCCCCGGACCGTCGGTGGCCAGATCGGCCCTGTCCATACGGCTATCTGCGAAGGCCAGAACCGGGAAGCGCTGCTGACCCTGAATAACAGCGTCGGAGCGGTGCTGAACTGGCAGATCTCGCAGGACGGCGTGAACTGGTCGGACCTGAACCCCGGCTTTAACGGGAAGGTCTATACGATCAGCGGGATCAACGACCCGACCCAATACAGGGCGGTCCTGAAGAGCGGCGTATGCCCGGCAGATATCAGCGCCACGGCGAAAGTAGATATCATCCATGTGCCTTTTCCGCAGGCTACGGTCTATCCCCTGGATACGACCATCTGTTATAATGCCCTCCTTCAGCTGAAGGGGTCCATCGATATCGGCACGCGTTATACCTGGGCGGGCGAAGGCGCGCTCATCGGCCTGGGAGGCGGCAATATCCCTTCGACGCCTTTCGCCATCCAGGCGCAGGTCAGTCCCAAACGCGCCATCGATTATATATTGACGGTAGAGAATGCCGGCTGCCCCAACCTCTTGCATGATACCTCTCATGTGAAGGTCCACGATCCCGTGATCGTCGATGCGGGAAGGGATACGATGGTGGTCTACAATCAACCGCTGCAATTGCAGGCCAGCTCCAGCGACACCCTGGAAGACAATTATGCATGGCAGCCCGTGATCGGCCTGGATAATCCTTCGATCCCCAATCCGATAGCGGTGCTGAGCACCGAAATAGATTCCATCCGGTATGTGGTGACGGCGACCACGGCGGCGGGATGCACGGGTTCGGCCACCATCCTCGTGCGGGTGTTCAAGACAGGTCCCGATATTTTTGTCCCCAATGCTTTTACTCCCGGTAAAAGCGCCAATAATATATTCCGTCCCATTGCACCGGGCGTCGCCAGCTTGTCCTTCTTCCGGGTATTCAACCGCTGGGGGCAGCTGGTATACAGCACCAATCGTCTCGGCCAGGGATGGGATGGAAGAATGAACGGCAAGCTCCAGGAAAGTGGCAGTTACGTATGGGTCGTGCAGGGAAAGGACTATAATGGCCGGTTTATTTCCAAGAGAGGAACGATGATCCTGGTAAGATAGCGTGATGGATCGCCAACAGGGTTTAACAGGGGAATATGGCGGATAAAGACTACCTTCACCACCATCACAAAAAAATTAGTATGGACATTCGCATTTCCAATATCAGCCGCAATATCCTCGATGCGGACATCAGAAAGATGTTTAGCCCTTTCGGAGTGATCAATTCGGCGGAAGTGGAACGTGATAAACTGAATGGCCGTTCGCGTTGCAATGCTTATGTCAATATGCCCGTCGACGCGGAGGCGAAGCAGGCCATTGCATCCCTGAACCTCACCCTGATGGATGGCAAGAAGATCTCCGTCGCCGAATTCCGCCTGCCGATCGGCCGGTACTAGACAGCCGCTACCTGCGGACTCACTATTTTTTTCAACGGCAGGTTCTTATGAAGATAGGCGTTGGAATCGTGCTGGATCGCGCCTTCGGGCAGCCATTGGTACCAGTCGCCCAGATCCTTCCGGATGATATCGCTGTAGAAGGAAGGCAGCTCGGTGGATTCGCCTTCGAAATAATTTCTGAATTTACGGTCGTGTATCAGTTGTTCTCTCACTTTCCGGAAGAAGCGGATACGTCCGTAACCTTCGGAAGAGATCGCCCGCATGAAATTCATCCAGCGGGCAGTGTAATTGGTGGTGGACATGAACCGGCGGTAGATGGCCTTTTTAGAAAAAGAATATTCCGTCAGATCGATCACCTTATCATAAAAGTCCACCCACTCGTAGTTGCGGGGCTTGATATTCATCGCCAGGTGATTGTTGAGGAAGTGGAAGGGGAAGGGCAGCACCCGGCCGGCCCGCTGGTAGTCCAGGTTCAGGGGGGCAGCCTCGCCGAAGGCCGTCAGCAGCGAATAGCCGGGGAAGGCGCTGGGTGAACGGTCGATAAAGCGCTTGGTCAGCTGGAAGGGTTCGCTTCCGTGGTCGCTGTCCAGTCCCAGCACAAAGTTCGCTTGTACATAGGGGACATATTTAAAGATCATATTGATATGTTCCGAGACCTGGTCTACTTTTTCTTCTCCCTTCATCTGTCCCGACCGGGTCTTATTCCCCAGTTCATACCAGGTCTCCACGCCGGGAAGGAGGGCGGTGAAGCCATTGGCGTTAAGGACCTTCAGGTGTTTCTCCGTGAGGATCGACAGGCTGCTTTCCGCCAGGAAGTTAAAACTTTTCAAAGGCGCGGCCGCAGCGATGGCGTTCATATTCTCTTCGAAACGAACTCCGAAGTTAGGATCATGCCAGGCGACCATCGGCTTCTTGAATTTCGTCAGGAGGAATTGCAGGTCTTCCTTCATGGTCTGGAAATCCAGGGATTGATAAGGCACCGTGCTATCGATGCAGAAAGAACAGGTATAGGGACAGCCCATGCTACCGAGCATGGGTACCATTTTGAGGAAAGGAGCTTTTTTCAGGGTTGCCTCGATGAACTTCCATCTTTCCGCCACGCCCGGAAGTTGGGCCGGCTGCTTGCCCGAAGCCAGGTATTTTCCCTGGGGACGGTGAGGAGCGCATTCGCTGAGCACTTCGGCGATGGTGGACTGGCCGGCGAAACCAAGGACATAGTCGAAGTATAGGATGGCGTCGTCGGGATAGCAGCGTGCATGGGGTCCGCCGAGGACCGTGACCGTGCCTTTGCTGCGGAAATAATTGCTGAGTGAATAGGCGAGGAGGGCGGCCTGGGTAAAGGCGCTGATGAATACGAGGTCGACGTCTTTGGGTAATTCGCGGCCGAGGTCTTCGCGGCCGGTGTAGCAGACCAGCGTCACTTCGTGACCTTCTTTTTCGCACCAGGTGGCTACTACCTGGGGCATGATGCTGGCGAGATTGGCGTGCATGATCTTACCCCATAAGGTATGCGTAGGCCCTTTGCAGACGAGGTCTATCACGCCGATTTTTAATTTTTTCATATTTGGAAAATACAGGACTCTAAAACTCGGCGCGCCGGGTCCGGTAACCCGGGTTAAAAATTTAATAGAATATGACTATGACCATTGTAATCTGAGGCGTGGATGGGGAGAAATTTACAGATCAGACCAGACAGGAATCAGACCAGACAAATGGACATGCAGTGTCTTCTAAAGGTAATGATATTCAACGGGGTGATCAAATTTCTTTTGGTGTAAAATGTTAAATACCGTTAGTGAGCCAAATGACTACAAGGGTGCGTGGAGGATCGTTAGTTGGCTTTGGCGGCCTGCGACAAATGGCGTTCGAGGCCTGTCTCCATGCCCCTGGCTTTGGGAATGAGCACCAGCTCTTCCATCTGTGCGTGCACGTGCAGATCCTGTTCGAAGGTCTCGAGCTGGGAGAGCAGGATACGGTAGAGGGATTCGTTGGTGGCGGGAGGATTGTAGAGACGGATGGTCTCGCGGATATCTTTCAGTTCGTCTTCTGTGTCGTGGTGTTCGGAGAGGAAGCGGGCGATGGAATATTGCTGGCGGGCCAGGATATAGGAGGAAAGGTCGAGGGGCGTCGCCACTGCATTACGCAGGAGGACGATATAAGGGAGGAGCTTCTCCTCTTCTTCGTTGATATGTTCGGTGAGGTCGCGGCAGTATTCCCGGAAGAAGTTCTGCAAAGCGGCCAGGATAGGGTGACCCGCGGTATACAGCCCGGAGAGCAGCAGGATGCTTTGCTCTATTTCGGGCAGTTTTTTCAGCAGGTAATAGGCATGCGTCCGTTGGATATAATCGACCACCAGCTCGATGCCGTAGGCTTCGAAATCCGCCGCATTGAACTGTTTGTCCTCGAAGGCATGCAGCAGCGATGTGATGAATTCCCTGTTCATGTCTCCTAAAGAGGCTTGCATGGGATGAAAGTGACCGATCTCGGTCAGGGGATCGATCGTATAGCGTTGCATTACCTGCGTCAATAGATAACTGTTCTCGGGCATGGCCGTCCTATCTTTTTATAGGGTACAAATTTATCATAAATCCGGCAAATAACGGGTAACTAATTTATTGCCTTAATTACTGTTAAAGTCAGGATGGCCCTTTATCGAAGGTAAGGATGAAGGAAGTGCCCTTGCCGGGTTCCGACCGGACATCCACGATGACATGATTGGACCGGAGGATCTCGAGGGTCGTCGACAATCCCAGGCCCATGCCTCCCGGTTTATTGGTAAAATAGGGAGTGAAGATCTTCTTCAGGTCTTCTTTGCCGATGCCCACGCCATTGTCCTGGATCTCCAGGATGCAGTTGTTATTGACCGACCTCGTGATCAGCTTCAGCCGCCCGTTGCCGGGGGGCATGGCGTCGATGGCATTGATGATAATATTCGTCAACGCTATCTTGATCTCCTGTTTATCCACGGCAACCTTGCAATCCAGGGTGGAATAGTCTTTCCGGACCTCGATGCTCTTGAGGGCGAACCGGTCGCCTGTCAGGGCCAGGACCTCGTCCAGCAATTGATGGATAAAATATTTTTCCGACGGCGTCTCGGCGGCATCGAAGGATACGAGCAGGTCCGTGACCATTCCGTTGATGCGCCCGGAGGCCCGCAGGATCATATCCAGGTATATTTTTCTGTCTTCTTCTTTTAAGGGGGTCAGCAGCATTTCTACCGCCAGGTTGATATTGGTCAAGGGGTTCCGCACCTCATGGGCCAGCGCCGAGGCGAATTGGGCCGGATGCTCCTTCAGGATCACTTTAGGGTTCAGTGTTTTGAAGAGACTGACGGTAGGGGGCATGCCCAGCACTTTTGCCGTTGCGGGTGGGGATGTGGGGAGGCTCATTTGGTAGATTTTAGTTTGGCTTCTGCGTAGGATGGGTCATTCGTAAAGATGCATTTTTTAGGCTTCATAACTGTTACACGCCTCGCGGCATTTGTTACATTATTCACACATTTGGCCGTGCATGAGCTGCTGTCGGGACCGTCAGGGGCAGTGTGACCTTCAACTCATAGCCCTGTCCGGGTTTGGAGGCAATGATGACCTTCCCGTGACATAGTTCCGCCCGGCTGATGATATTCAGGATACCGACCCCCTTGTTTGGTTGCGAGAGATCATTTCCCTTCCCATTGTCGAAGATATCCACAACGACCTCCTTTTTATTTTTAGCCAGGTGAATGGTGGCGTGGGTAGCGCCGGAATGCTTCAGGATATTATTCAATTGCTCCTGCACGATCCTGAAAATATCCAGCTGTAATCTATCCTCCAGCTCACTGTCGTCCATTCCGTCGTCGAGGAATTCGATCTTTAGCGGGTGGATGACCCGGACATCATCCAGCAAGATATTGATGCTTTCGGACAGTCCCATGATCATCGTGCCGGGGTTGGCCAGGGTTTTGGAGATCTTCCGGATCTGTTCGATGACGCTTACGATGTAGACGGATGCTTTTTCCAGGTAGACCTCGCTGTTCTGTTCATCCGCCCTTGCGATCTCGATATAGAGCTTGGCGGCGCCCAGGACCTGGTTGAGGTTATCGTGGAGCTCTTTACCGATCGCGGCCCGTTCGTTCTCCTGTGCTTTGAGAACGGCGGCGGTGATCTCTTTTTGCCTGTGCAATCTTTCCTGCAGTAATTTCCTTTCGCTGTCCAGTAGCCGGAGCTCAATGGATTTCCTTGCCGAGATATCCTGCGTGGCGCCGATCATCCGGATGCTGCCTTTTTCGTCATCGTACAGGATATGTCCCCGGTCGTACACATAGGTGTACTCCCCGTCTGAGCGTTTAAACCGGTATTCTTCTTCCCAGGTAGCGGAGGTCCGCTCCGTGATCAATTTATTCAATCCATTCAAAACGCGGGATCTATCATCCGGATGCAGGCAATTCTCCCAGAAGCTTTGGGGGATCAGGGCATTTTCCACCGGATAGCCGAAGACCCTTTTATGCCCTCCGTCTATCCAAAACAGTTGTCCTGCCGCCAGGTCCCATTCCCAGAGACAATCGTTGGTGACCTCCGTAACGAACCGGTAGAGTTCGTTAATGACCTGCATTTGCTGTACAGGTTTTTTCAGGTTTTCCGGCTTCAGGGACCGCTTACTGGTCTTAAAAGAAACCGATAGGGTATCGTTGGAATGGTAGATGATGACGTCGAACCAGGCCCCCATTTCTCCCCAGTATTCCTCGGAATGGACAAGAGTATCCGGGAGAAAGACCTTTGAATAGGCGGTATGGAATTCCACCGGGACGAGGCCGGCGAATTTTTCCCATAGGTTCTTTCCGACGATATCTTTAGCGGGGATCCCCAGTAATTTTTCCGCTGCCTTATTCCAATACCTGACCGTCCATTTCCGGTCAAGGGTAAAGAACCCGTTGACAATAGTCTCGGTGATCGATTTTCCCGGGTAGGGGGAGAGGTTCAGCGTTGGCTTAGCGCCATTGGAGTCTGGATGAATGCGGGTCGGCATATTCCCGGTAGAGCCACTAATTTTTTCAGATTGCCTTGTATCCTGTTCAGGGGGTGGGATCCTTTCGAAGCGGCTGTTGGCCTATACTACGAAGTTCCTTTTTCTTTGGCCGACAATCTTATACAAATAGGTAAATATGTTATATTATTCACACATCTTCCAGCATGGAACGCCTTTTTTCCTTGAGCTGCCTGAAATGGGAGGGGGTCAGGCCGGTGACCTTCTTGAATTGGGTGGAAAGGTGCGCCACGCTGCTATAGTGCATCCGGTAGGCGATCTCGGTGAGGGTTAGTTCGTTGTAGACGAGGAATTCCTTTACACGCTCGATCTTATGGGCGATGATGAACTTTTCGATCGTAGTTCCCTGGACCTCCGAAAAGAGGTTGGCGAGATAGGTGTAGTCGTGGTTTAATTTCTGGCCCAGGTATTCGGAAAAATTGATGGTCAGGGGCTCTTCCGTATAATGCACCAGCTCAATGATGACGGTCTTGATCTTTTGGATCAGCACGCTCTTTTTATCATCCATCAGTTCGAGGCCCGAGCGCAGGAGGGCGGCCTTGACCAGGTCATGCTGCGCGGGGGTGATCTTTTCCCGGATCTCTGCTTCTCCCAAGTCTACGACCGTTGCATGAAGTCCCAATTTTTCCAGTTCGTCCTTCACCACCATTTTGCAGCGGATACAAACCATATTTTTAATGTAGAGCTTCAAAGGATTTCTTGTTATTACTACGCGTAGTCTGGAAATTATTCTCGTATTCGATGGTCGTCTTGAGGATCTTTATCCGCTGTGCGATCTTTTCCCCGAATTTATTATTCAGGTTGAGCTTGCGAATCTCACTGAGGGCATCCTCATAATTGTTCAAAGCGAGACTGTAACGGCCATCATTTTCATTGCGTACGCCTTCGCTATAGAGTGCGGTGGGATGGTTCTTTTTATAGATGATGAACAGGGCGAGGGCGATCACCAATACGACAGGGACTATAAAGAGAAGCATGTATAGAAAAGGTTGCATAGTTGAGCGGTTTTAGGAGTTGTGTCCCCCGAAAGCTAAGCTTTATATTCCAATTACAATCCAGGCGGGGAAAGGTTGGGGAGAATGTGTGAATATTATAACTAAATCAAGGAGTTGTGTAAGGAATATCCGCAGGAATTGAGTCATCTTTACCGATTAAAGTCTTTCCTGCATGGCGAAATATATTTACGGAACTGCGCTCTTGCTGATCATCGGGTGGGCTGCGGGCATTATCGGCTTTCACGCGGGGAATTGGATACACCTGCTGATGGTCGGCGCCATCGTTCTACTATCTCTAAATGTCATCCGGGAAGGGTAAATGCTTTAAAAGCAATATGATGAAATACATTAAATCGATCAGTTTGTCCATGGTGGCGCTTTTTTCAGGGATCCTTCTGCATGGACAGGCTAAGGAAGCATCCGTTATGATCGACAACGAAAACCGGAATGCCGTCATGATCACCATCGACCAGCCGGATAATATCACGGGGGATGCTTTACAGCAAAGGATGGAGCGGTCCGGGCTGAAGGAAAAATCCCGGAGCGGTATTTCGAGGTATAAAGGAGTGACGCTATCGGAGATCAGCCAGGATAAGGTGGATATTTACACCAAGGTGGAAAAGGGACCCAATAACAGCAGTGTCGTGTATATGGCCGTATCCAGGGGATATAATAATTTCACGAATGGTGCTGCGGACAGTCTCATCACGCAAAATGTAAAGAACTTCCTGGAATCTTTTGTAAAGGACGCGGCCACTCATTCCGCGGATGTGGGTATCACCAACCAGGTCGACGCGGTAGCGAAAGACGAAAAGGCTTACCAGAAATTATTGGACGAACAGCGGGACCTTCAGAAGAAAAAATTGAAGATCGACAACCGGCTGGTGGCGATCCAAAATGAACTCGTCATTCTCCAGGCGGGCCTCGATAAGAAGAAATCCGGCGTGGAAGACTCCAGGACCAAGCGCAGTAATATGAACGGGCAATAGGATTGGCGGGCAGGCGGAATGACCGGCGGCTGGTCAGGGAACAATACTATTGGTTAAATTTGAGATCTAATCAACCATCAATTGTATGAGAAATCTCCTGTTCCTGATCCTCCTGGCCACCGGTACGGCGGCCAACTGCCAGCAGAAGGCTCCTGCCACCCTGCGTTCTATCCTTCTTGAACAATTTCAAACGACCTGGAACAAACAGGATTGGTTTGTCCCCGTGAGCAAGGCGCTGGACAGTCTTACCGCCAAACAGGCCATGTGGAAGCCTTCCGACTCCAGCCATTCCATCGGAGAACTGGCCTATCACCTCTATTTCTGGAACCAGCAGTCGCTGGATAAATTCAACGGCAGGAAGCCGGCTGCTTTTTCGGGCAATAACGACGAGACCTTCACGGCCTTCACCGAGGAGTCCTGGGCGGCGACCGTGAAAAAGGTGGACCAGGTCATGAAGGAGTGGGAGGCGGTCATCCGGACGGCGGACGAAAAGAAACTACAGGAATGGTATTCCACCATCGCGCATATCAGCGCGCACAACGCCTATCATACGGGGCAGATCCTTTATATCCGTAAGCTGGCAGGGTCCTGGGACCCCGCAAAGGGAGTACGGTAGCTATGAAGCGTGAGGATCCCATTTCCAGTTAAGGATCTCGGGCATGTCTTCGCCGTGGATATCGATATAGGCTTTATGGTCGATCAGTTTATCCCGGAGATATTGTTTCGTATAGGCGCCGCGCGATCCCAGGGATGGCAGGCGGTCTATTGCGTCGCCCACCAGGTGGAACCTGTCCAGGTCGTTCATCACAACCATGTCGAAAGGCGTGGTGGTAGTGCCTTCTCCCTTATAGCCGCGCACATGGAGATTGGCGTGGTTGGTCCGGCGATAGGTCAGCCGGTGAATGAGCAGGGGATATCCGTGGAAGGCAAAGATGATGGGTTTGTCTTTTGTAAATAGGATATCGAAGTCTTTGTCGTCCAGGCCGTGGGGGTGTTCGGACTTGGGCTGGAGGGTCATAAGGTCCACCACGTTGACGACGCGTACTTTCAATTCCGGCAGCTGCTGCCGGAGGATCTGAACGGCGGCGATCGTCTCCATGGTCGGCACGTCTCCCGCACAGGCCATGACCACATCGGGTTCGCCTCCTTCGTCGTTGCTGGCCCAATCCCAGATGCCCAGGCCGGCCGTACAATGTTTGATAGCCGACTCCATATCCAGCCATTGCATTTCCGGTTGTTTTCCCGCTACGATCACATTGATATAATCACGGCTGCGCAGGCAATGATCGGTGACGGAAAGTAGTGTATTAGCGTCGGGCGGAAGATAGATGCGAATGATATCCGCCGTCTTGTTGGCGACCAGGTCGAGGAAGCCCGGGTCCTGGTGGCTGTTGCCATTATGGTCCTGTCTCCATACATGCGAAGTAAGCAGGTAATTCAGGGAGGCGATGGGGCGCCGCCAGGGTATCTTGCGTGAAACTTTCAACCATTTGGCGTGTTGGTTGAACATGCTATCGACGATATGTATGAATGCTTCATAGCACGAGAAAAGTCCATGCCGGCCTGTCAGCAGATAGCCTTCCAGCCAGCCCTGGCATAGGTGCTCGCTCAATACTTCCATGACACGGCCATCGGGTGAGATGTGGTCGTCGCTATTCAGGATCTCGGCCGTGGAGGTGCGTTCGGTGATCTCGAAAAGGTGGGTAAGGCGGTTAGACGCCGTTTCGTCGGGTCCGAAGACCCTGAAATTCCTGTTGTCCCAATTCAGCATCAGGGTATCCCTTAGAAAGGCGCCCAGGATCAGGGTCGCTTCGCCCATTTCCATGCCGGGCCGGGTTACCCGGATGGCATATTTCCGGAAGTCGGGTAATTTCAGATCGTGGAGGAGGAGTCCTCCGTTGGCGTGGGGATTGGCTCCCATCCGCCTGTCGCCGGAAGGCGCCAGTTCGGCTAAGCGGGGGATCAGCCTTCCGCTGTTGTCGAATAGTTCTTCGGGCTTATAGGATCGCATCCATTGCTCCAGCATTCCTATATGTTCAGGCTTGGCCGCCAGTTCGGACAAGGGTACCTGGTGGGAGCGCCAGGTGCCTTCCACCTGCAGGCCGTCGACCATTTTCGGGCCAGTCCACCCTTTCGGGGTGCGGAAGACGATCATGGGCCAGGCCGGACGTTTCGTAAAGCAGTTGGTGCGGGCTTCGTGCTGGATCTGCCGGATCTCCGCGAGGATCGTATCCAGGGTTGCTGCCATCAATGGATGGACCTTTTCCGGGTCCTCACCTTCGACAAAATAAGGCCGGTAGCCGTAACCGCGTAACAGCTGTTCCAATTCTTGTTTTGGGATGCGGGCGAGCAGGGTCGGATTGGCGATCTTATAGCCATTCAGGTGGAGGATGGGAAGGACGGCGCCGTCGTGTACGGGATTTAAAAATTTATTGGAATGCCAGCTGGCGGCAAGGGCGCCTGTTTCGGCTTCGCCATCGCCGATGACACAGGCCACCAGCAGATCGGGATTATCGAAGGCGGCGCCGAAGGCATGCACCAGGGAATAGCCCAGTTCACCGCCTTCATTGATGGAGCCGGGCGTTTCGGGCGCGACATGGCTGGGGATGCCGCCGGGAAAGGAGAATTGCCGGAAGAGTTTTTTCATGCCTTGTTCATCCTGTGTGATATCCGGGTAGAGTTCAGTATAGGTCCCTTCGAGGTAGGTATTGGCTACCAGGCCGGGGCCCCCATGCCCGGGGCCGGTGATATAGATCATGTTGAGATCGTATTGCTTTATGAGCCGGTTGAGATGCACATAAATAAAATTCAGGCCAGGGGTGGTGCCCCAATGTCCCAGGAGGCGGGGCTTTATATGCTGCAGGGTAAGGGACCCCGTTAGAAGGGGATTGTCGTAAAGATAGATCTGGCCAACGGAGAGATAATTAGCCGCCTGCCAGTAGGCGTTCATTCTTTCAAAGTATTCGGGCGTTATCGCGGCGGCCGCGTTGCCGGTGGTTGCTGCTGTCATTGTCATTGGTTTTTAAGAGGATCGCTCGCTCAAAGCAAGGGAAACCAACTTTGCTATCATCCCTTCTTCGTTGGTCCTGATAACATGAATGGCGACCCTGCCCGTGGAAATAAAGGTTTCATTCTTTACATTCTTCGATTCGTCCAGGGTGATGCCTAAGAATTCAAGGCCCTGGCATATGCGGCTTCGGATCTCGCCTGAGTTTTCACCGATGCCCCCGGAAAACACGAGGGTGTCCAGGCCTCCCATGGCGGCAGCGAAGGAGCCGATCCATTTTTTGGTCTGATAGCAGAACAGTTCGATCGCTTCGGCGGCCCGGTGGTCGTCACCCTGTTCCAGCAGGAGTTCACGCACATCGGCGCTGGTCTCCGAGATACCCAGGAGCCCGGATTCGTGATTGATAAGATGACTGAATTCCTGCGGGTCTAATTCTTCCATCTGCATTAAGAACCAGGCGACGCCCGGGTCCAGGTCCCCGGAGCGCGTGCCCATCGGTAATCCGGATGTCGGCGTAAAGCCCATGCTGGTGTCCATGCTCTGCCCGTCTTTGACCGCGGCGAGGCTTGCGCCATTACCCAGGTGCGCCAGTATGATCCTGCCCTTCGCGGCTGCGGTCCCTGCCGTCCGTTCGAGCTCTTCCAGCAGCCAGGCGTAGGAAAGGCCATGAAAACCGTAGCGGTGGATACCCATCGAAAGGTACCGGCGGGGGATGGGCAATAATTTTGCGACGTCCGGCATGGAAGCATGAAAGGCGGTGTCGAAACAGGCGATCTGTAATAAGTCCGGGCATCTTTCGCCGCATAATTCTATCAGTTTAATTTCCGCCGGCAGGTGTTCGGGATCATAGGCGCTGATCTTCCTCAGGTCGGCGAGCAATTCCGGGGTGATCCTTTCCGGCGCCGTATGCTGCATTCCGTGAACGAGCCGATGTCCTATTGCCCGGAGAGCAACGAGATAGCCCTGGTCCTGCAGCCAGTCAAGAAGGAAATTTGCCGCGGCTTCCCGGCTGCCGTCTGCCATGTTAATGGAGTCCTGCCGGTGGGTCCTGAGATCCGTGAAATGGAGCTTTGCGTCTTTCCTGCCAATATTCTCCAATCCCCCGATCAACAATTGTTCAAGCGGCTCTTCGAAGGAATACAAAGAGAATTTAATGCTGGACGAACCGCCGTTGATGGTAAGTATCATGTGTGGTTTCTATTGAGGAATATCCATTCACAAATCATGCCCTTTAAAAGTGTGAATTATATAACTTAATAAGGAACAACATCAACAGTCTGAATATTACAAACAGATCGGGGAGACCATCCGGAAATATGAAGAGGTCATTTTGTTTGGTCCACCAATGCAAAAGTGATCATAACTATTCTCCGAGCTCTTTTTCTTTGATCTTATTGTCCGTACCCTCTTTTTTAATGCCCGTACGTATAAAGAGGAACAGGCTCATATAGATATTGGCGATCCAGACCAACGAGAAGCCGGATACGAGATAGCCTCTCCAATCAGGAAATAACAGCCGGTAGTTCGTTATCAGCAGCAGCAGGGCGGTGACATAGAAGCTGAAACAATACTCGCAGGTGAATAAATAAAAGAATTTCCGCATCAGCAGGCTCCTGCCTGTCGTGCTCATTTTTTTGCAATACTCCCTGGGCTCGGCAAAGAGCTCCTCATGGGTCACCGTCCAGGCAATGCAGGCGACGGGGATGGCCAGGATAAAAAGCCAGGTTAATTGTATCGAAAGAAGTGGCATAAGTAGTTGATCTGGGCTCCGGCGGGGCGTGGGGAGGGGAAATTATTACACACTATGCCTTCCCGGATCGTCCCTTCCGGCTCAGAATATCTTGTCCAGGGCGACGGCTTTGCGCTGGGCCAATAGCTTGTTCATGGTCAATTCATCCTCGTCCCCGATCTCCAGGATCGCCGCCAGCTTATCCATAAGCGCTTCTTCGCGGGCATCCAGTCTGCGGTCGCTGAGGCAAAGTTCCACACAATAGGAATAGAGGGCCAGTTCGTTCACGGGGTTGATCGTTTTCACCAGGTGGCGCAGGTAGGCCGCTTCATCGCCGATGCTGTCCTTATAGGAGCGGTAGCTGAGCAATTGGTCTTTGATATTCATTTTCGGAGCGATGCCCAGATTGACCAATATGGCAGAAAGCGCGTCCATTTCCTCGCCGGCGAATTCCCCGTCTCCCAGGCAGCAATGGAAAAAAAGATGACAGATGGCCTGGTCCTGGCCGGTGATGATGGTGCTATACATGCGTGCTATGTTTGTCCGGTATATGTTCAAGTTCTGTGCCAACGACCCCGAAACATTAACAGTCGAACCATTTATTAAAGGCTACCTTGTTTGATTGCCGGTAATTCTACGGGCAAATCAATTAACAAAGAATGTCAAACATTACACAGGTTGTCAACGTAGACAAGCATATGACGACCTTAAAGAGGGGAGTGATCGCAACGGGGCTGAACAAGATCTTAAGCGAGAGCGGTCCTTTTACCGTTTTTGCGCCTTCGGATCATGCTTTTGCGAAACTGGATACAGCGGTGCTGGAAAGTCTCCTACAGCCTGAGAACAAGGCCAGGCTGACGGATGTATTGAACCTGCATGTCGTTGCCGGGAAGATCCTTTTCAAGGACCTTAAGGAAGGCGATCTGTTGAAGACCATCGATGGGCGTGAATTAAAAGTACATGTAACAGACGGCACGGTCACTATCGACGGCGCGAGGATCCACGGCCCCGACGTACAGGCATCCAATGGCGTTATCTATTCGCTGGATGCGGTGATGATGAAGAATTAACCATAACCGTGATATACAAAGGCCTCCCGGAGATTATTTCGGGGGGCCTTTTGTTTTTTTCGGCGAGGGGTGCGCCGAATTTGAAAAATCATTAACTTGGCTACCATCATGAGAACTCTATTATCATTCGTATTACCAGCCCTGCTGCTGGTGGATCAAAGCTATAGCCAGGAAACTGTCCGGAAAGCCCCACAGGTGAGCGTCGTCAATGGGATCCTGGAAGGGACCCTTGAAACCAGCGGCATCCGTTCGTTCAAAGGCATTCCTTTCGCGCAGCCTCCCGTAGGCGACCTTCGCTTCAGGGAACCGCAGCCGCCAAAGAACTGGGAAGGGGTGCGTAAGGCAACTGCCTTCGGTCCGCGGGCCATGCAGCTGCCCATCTACAGCGATATGAATTTCCGGTCGAACGGGGTCAGCGAGGACTGTCTCTACCTCAATGTCTGGACGCCGGCGAGATCCGCGCAGGAGCGTCTGCCGGTGCTGGTCTATTTCTATGGCGGAGGGTTTAGCGCCGGTGACGGATCGGAGTACCGTTATGACGGGGAGAGCCTGGCCAGGAGGGGGATCGTGACGGTCACGGTCAATTACCGGGTCGGGATCTTCGGCTTCTTCGCCCATCCGGACCTGACCAGGGAATCGCCTCATCATAGTTCCGGCAACTATGCCTTCTTCGATCAACATGCGGCCCTTGTCTGGGTGCAGAAAAATATTGCGGCCTTCGGCGGCGATCCCGGGAGGGTGACGATCGGTGGTCAATCGGCCGGTTCGTCTTCCGTATCTGCCCAGGTGGCTTCGCCGCTGTCGAAGGGATTATTCAGGGGCGCTATCGGAGAGAGCGGGTCCCTTTTCGGTAACAACGGTACCGTTAGCCTGGCGGAGGCGGAGAAGAATGGCGCCGCTTTCGCCGGGGGCCTGGGGAATAAGACCCTGGCCGATCTGCGGGCTCTTCCCGCGGAGGAACTCCTGGCGGCCGCCAAGTCTGCCCGGTTCACAACGGCGATCGATGGATATTTTTTACCGGCCCCGTTCACGGAGATCTTCGGCGCGGGCAAACAGATGCCGGTAGCTTTGCTGGCGGGATGGACCTCGGCCGAGCAGGATTACAGAAGCTTGCTGGGTAAAGAGGAGCCGACGGTAGAGAACTACGAAAAAGCCGTCCGGAGATCCTTCCCTGATAAGGCCGAAGAACTGTTGAAGCTCTACCCGGCCGGCAGCACCGAAGAGGTCAAGCGGGCTGGTACGGACATGGCTACGGACCGGGGCGCAGGCTACCGAACCGGCAAATGGATCGACCTGCACAGCAGGACCAGCGGCCGGCCTGTCTACCGGTATCTCTATACCCACCTCAGGCCGAAGGCTGCCGGCGAAAGTGATGCCGGGCAGGTAAAGGCGATGGGCGCCGGTCACTCCTGGGAGATCGAATATGCATTGGGCAACCTGCAGACCAATAAAGTATATGCCTGGACGCCGGAAGACGAGCGGGTATCGGAAACCCTGGAAAGCTATTTCGCCAATTTTATCAAGACAGAAGATCCCAATGGCGGAGGACTTCCCCGCTGGCCGCCGGTAAAGTCCGGAAGCCCGGATTATATGTTGATCGATGTCATCAGCCATGCGGCCGATCGCGCGGAAGCGGATAAGGCGGCGTTGCGGCTGAAGTTCTGGGACGCCAGCTACCAGGGCGCAAAAAAATGAGCACCGGATTGACACTTCATCAAGGCGCGGTCAGCTGACCTGATGCCGTCGTAGAATAGGCGTGATTACCGAAGGTCCCTGAAAAGGTCAATCCGCAGAAGGTCACCTGCAATTTACCTCCTGCATGTGTTACATACACCGTCCCGGGATTCGAATGGAAAGCGATCCCCGAATAGAGGCTGGTCATACATATCGAATAAGGGTTGCCGTCGGGCCACATAAAGGAATTGCAAAGCGTATAAGCTCCATCTTCGGGCTCCGTCCCATTCCAATACGGGTTGAAATAAATATCCAGGTCCGGATAACCGGCGCCGGGATTTCCGGAAAGGTTCTTACAACCATAACTGAGGTCGATGCCCAGCGCCGTCGAGCCGAAAGTAACGCTGGGGATCAGGTTAAAGGTCACGGAATTATTCGTGGGCGTACAGGGCGCCGTAACAGGTTTGTTCACCACGGTGATATGAACGCTATCGTTATGGGAGGCACAGTCGGGATAGCTAACGGACAGGTAATACCATCCTTCGTCGAACTTTGAGGCGGAATAAATGATCACCTCATCCGTGGAAGAAATATCGTTCAGGGCATGGGTCTGTGTCCACCGGTAGAGTCCCAGCGGAGTGATAGACGTTCCCAGGTGGATGGTATCGCCTGTATAGTAAGGGGTGGTCTTCGCACCGGTGATCTTCACCAGGGGGATCTGGGCGCAATTATCGGGCTCGTCGTCCTTCAGCATTTTCTTACAGGCAGTAAAGGATAAGAGCAGTAGCAGGCACAGGGCCCACTGCAGGGGGTATAGTTTTTTCATGGTCTGGATTTATGTACATCCTCAAGATACTAAAGAAAGTCCTGATCTCATAATGCGGGACAACCGTCGCATTTGACCCTATAAATGTCTTTTTTATACCTCCTGTATGTTGTTGATAATGCTCATTTTTGTTGTGACTAAATGTAATAAAATATGAAAACGGCAACAAACGGAATGACACAGGACGGCGTGAAAGCGCTATTGACAGAGCTAAGGGATGTCTTCGAAAAATGGAATGCGGCGCTGGATGCTTTTGGGGAGGAGGAGATCAACCGGGTCCCCTTCGAAGGCAGCTGGACCCCCGGGCAGGTGGCGGAGCATATCATCAAGTCCGTGTCGGCCCTGCCCGACCGGCATACGGAAGCTACCCAGCGGCCCTATGATGAATATGTGACGCCGATAGCGGAGATCTTTCTGAATTTTTCCATTAAGCTGCAATCGCCCGATTTTGTGCTGCCGGGTCCCGGGCCGCAGGATAAGAAGGAATTGCAAAAGACCTTCGAAGGTATACAGGGGCGGCACGAAAATGCTGTGAGGACGACGGATCTGACGGCGACCTGCCTGGACTTCGAGCTCCCCACCATCGGCTTGCTGACGCGGTACGAGTGGATAAAATTTTACCTGGTCCATATGCAGCGGCATACCTGGCAACTGAGTAAGATCAGGGAGAGTATGAGAGGGTAAAATGTGTTCATCCGGAACAAAGAAAATATTCTCAAAAAAAACAAGACGGGAGGGGTATATTTGTAATAGTCCATGTTTTTTGAAGAGTAATAAAATATTTTTAATATATGTTACCCATTGCTATTTATCATGAGCATCCCGATTGGTTCAAACCGCTTTTTGCCGAGCTGGACAACCGGGGGATCCCCTATGTGCGTCTTAATCCCGCGGCCCACCAGTTCGCCATCGAAGCGCCGGCCCCGGGCTACTCCCTGTTCTTCAATCGTATGAGCCCTTCCGCGTATCTCAGGGAAGGCACCCAGGGGATCTTTTATACCCTGAATTACCTGAAGTATCTCGAATACCATAAGATCCCCGTTATCAACGGGTATAAGGCTTTTACCTATGAAACGTCCAAGGCCCTGCAATTACAGTTGCTGGAATCCCTGGGGTTGAAATATCCCAAGGCCCATGTGGTCAACCACGTATCCAGGCTGGAAGAGGCGGCGGAAGGACTGCGGTTCCCCGTGGTCGTAAAAGCGAATATCGGGGGCAGCGGGGCCGGCATCACCAAGTTCGAGTCCCTGAAGGCCCTGCAGCAGGAAATAAAAAATAATAACGAAATGTCTTTCGGCGTCGATCATACGGCGCTCCTACAGGAATTTATCCCGGCCCGGGGCGGCTATATCACCCGCGTGGAAACGCTGGGTGGCAAATTCCTCTACGCCATTCGTGTATACATTACCGGGGATACGTTCAATCTCTGCCCGGCCGATATTTGCCAGACCAGCGACGGCAAAGAGCTGGTGCGCAACGCTTGCGCCGTCGAGGCGCCGAAGAACGGATTGAAAGTGGAAAGCTATACGCCTCCCGCCGCCGTGATCCGGGCCATCGAGACCATTGTGCAGCACTGCGGCATCGACGTAGGGGGTATCGAATACATCATCGATGACAGGGATGGCGAGATCCTCTATTACGACGTCAACGCCCTTTCGAATTTCGTGGCCGATGCCGTGAATGTCATCGGCTTCAACCCGCATGCAAAACTGGTGGACCTCCTGGAAAAGCGGGCGCATGCAGGAGTAGGGGAAGCCCTTTTAACCAATTCATTGTAAACCCGCTAACATTCCTTTCATATGAGATACGGTTATTGGTTGCCCGTTTTTGGCGGCTGGCTGCGCAACGTGGACGATGAACAGATGGAAGCCAGCTGGGACTATGTTAAAAAGCTGGCGATCAGCAGCGAGGATTGGGGTTTCGGTCTTTCCCTGATCGCCGAGCTGAATCTCAATGATATAAAAGGAGAGCAGGCACCTTCGCTGGACGCCTGGTCCACTGCGGCGGCGCTGGCTGCCGTCACCCGCAAACAGGAGCTCATGGTAGCGGTGCGGCCTACCTTCCATAACCCGGCCCTCCTGGCGAAGCAGGCCGCCAACATCGATCATATCAGCAATGGGCGTTTGTCCCTGAACGTGGTCTCCTCCTGGTGGAAGGATGAAGCCACCAAATACGGCGTGGGGTTCGAACAGCATGATGACCGCTATGCCCGTACCGCCGAATGGCTCACGGTCCTCAACGGCGTCTGGCAGCAGGACCATTTCAGCTTCTCCGGCAAATACTATAATGTCACCGATAATTTTTTACAGCCCAAACCCATTTCCCGCCCCCGTCCCCCCATCTATGCGGGCGGCGAATCCGAGGCGGCCAAGGAACTGATCGCCTCCACCTGCGACGGCTATGTCATGCACGGCGATCCACCGGAGACGATCGCCCGGCGTATCAATGACCTGAAAGAAAGAAGGGAGAAAAAAGGGCTGCCTCCCATGCAGTATGGCGTTGCCGGCTACAGCATCATCCGCGACAACGAGACGGCCGTAAAAAAGGAGCTGGAAAGGATCACCAATGTACAGCCCGGCAGCGCCGGCTATAACAACTACCAGCAATGGCTCTCCGGCACACAGCTCGAACAGAAAGTATCGCTGGAAGAATATTCCGTTTCCAACCGCGGTCTGCGGACCGGCCTCCTGGGGACGCCTGCCCAGGTAGAGGACAGGATCGGCGAATACGAAAGGGTGGGGGTGGATTTCTTCCTGTTACAATGCAGCCCCCAGCTGGAAGAAATGCAGCGATTTGCCGAAGCCGTCATACGGCAGGAAAAACTTGTGTAGATTCGGGTAAAATCGGAAAGATGATCCCTCTCTTTTTTCGTCTTCTATTAGTGACAATCCTTCTGTCGAATATTACTTTCGCACAGCAAACCCCTCCCATGGGATGGAATAGCTATAACTGTTTTGGCTCGGCCGTCCATGAGGACGAGGTCAGGGCCAATGCGGACTATATGGCGCAGCATCTGAAGAAAGCCGGCTGGGAATACGTGGTGGTCGACTTCCTCTGGTCTTACGATAATCCTCCCGGCAGCCACATCGGCAATCCTTTTCAATCGAGGCTGCCGGACGGCTCCTATATTCCCTGGCTGGCCATGGACAAATGGGGAAGGCTCACCCCCAACACAGGCAAATTCCCTTCCGCCTTCGGGGACCAGGGCTTTAAACCCCTGGCGGCGTATATCCATTCCAGGGGATTGAAATTCGGTATCCATGTGATGCGGGGTATTCCCCGCCAGGCTGTCTGGGCGCGGTCGCCGGTGATGGGGACCAACGGCATTACGGCCGACGCCATTGCAGATACCAGCTCTAAATGTCCCTGGATGAACCATATGTACGGGCTGGACATGCAGAAGCCCGGGGCGCAGGAGTATTTGAACTCCCTGCTGCAATTGTACGCGGAATGGGGCGTCGACTTTATCAAGGTAGATGATATTTCGCGGCCTTATCATACGGCGGAGATCGAAGGCTATCAAAAAGCCATCGACCACTGCGGCCGTCCCATGGTCCTCAGTATTTCCCCCGGCGAGACGCCCTTGAAGGATTCCGCTCATGTCCGGCGGTATGCCAATATGTGGCGGATGGCCGATGATTTCTGGGATAGCTGGAAGGAGCTATTGAAAATGTTCGATTATGCAAAAAGCTGGGAAGGATTGGGTGGTCCCGGACATTGGCCGGACTGCGATATGCTGCAGATCGGAAAGGTCTCTAAGAGAGGGCCGGTCGGGCCCGAGCGCTATAGCCGGTTCACCGAAGATGAGCTGATCACCCATTTCACGTTCTGGTGCATCTACCGTTCGCCCCTGATGCTGGGCGGCAACCTACCGGAAAACCGGGCACTGGAAGACCGGTTGTTCACCAACGAAGAAGTGCTGGCCGTGAACCAGCAGGGGCAAGACCCGCGGCAACTGTATAAGCAGGACGGTAAAATGGCATGGGTTTCGCGGTTAGAGGAAGGAGTTGCCTCTGGAAAGGCCGGCGGCGGGCGCAAGGCATTCTATATCGCGCTGTTTAATATCTCCGACGCCGAACAGGACCTGTCCGTCGAATTCTCCTCCCTAGGTCTGAAGGGCAAGTCGTTCGTGCGGGACCTCTGGAAAAAGGCGGATGCCGGCATTTTTCAAAAGCGCTATTCGCAAAAGCTCCCTGCGCATGGTGCGGCCTTGATCAAGGTGACCGGGATCTAGCAAAAAGCTGGTACCGGAATTGCATACCTTTCCTTAAACTATTTTTATGACAACACAAGAGATTGCCAACCGCCTGGTGACATTATGCAGCCAGGGAGATTTTGAGACCACCCAAGAGGAGCTGTTCTCAAAAGATGCCGTCAGTATCGAACCTTCTTCCACCCCGGAGTTCGAGAAAGAGACGAAAGGACTGGATGCTATTAAAAAAAAGGGAGAGAAATGGGCGTCAATGGTGGAGAAGACCAATAGTATGAAAGTCTCCCAGCCCCTGGTGGCCACGAATTCTTTTTCGGTGACGATGTTCATGGACGTGACCATGAAGGGTAAGGGACAGATGGCCATGACGGAACTGTGTGTGTATGAGGTCAAGGATGGTAAGATCGTTAAAGAGACTTTTTATATGTGACCCCAGTTTCTGGTGAATCCATTCCAGGAAGTTCATGTACTTCCTGGAACTGTTCTGGAAACAGCGTTATTTGCCTTTTTTTATTTTCAGATCTTTAGGTAGGCCTGCTTTGGCAATAAAGGATCGGGCGCTTTCTAGCTTTTTGATGACAAAGGGAGACCTGCTGAAATCCGGCATGTTGGGATCGACAGTAATTTCGGGTTGTTTCTTATTATGTGATCTTGTAGACATATACTGATCTTCCGATAATGCATACAATAAGGTTGGGTGGCAAAATTAGAAAATAATTGAGTTTAATATTTTTAAAGTATTTGAAGAAATAGGGGAAATGTGAGGTGAAAAATGATCTTAAGCGGGCGAACACGATGGAGGATATAATGGGAGTGATTACGACGCAAATGGCGGGACCGGGAAAATAAGTAAATTGGGGTCTGAGCAAACCCAATAATCCATGACGCAAGACAGCAAGCACCTGTTGCTTATAGTACTACTCGCATTAATAGGGCCAATGGCTTTCGGTCAATCCAAGCCTGCCGTCGACCCTGATTTTCATGTATATCTATTGACCGGTCAATCCAATATGGCAGGTCGTGGTCCACTGGACAGTATGTCCGCCGTCTCCGATCCACAGATCTTCATGCTGGATAAGAATGAGCATTGGGTGCCAGCCAAAGATCCCGTTCATTTCGACAAGCCGGAAGTCATAGGGGTAGGTCCGGCTATCGCTTTTGCGAAGGCTATGCTGGGAGGGAACAAAAAGATCCGGATCGGACTGATCCCCTGTGCGGTGGGCGGTTCTTCCATAAGTGTTTGGGAGCCTGACTCTATCTACCTGCCGCCTTTCCATCCATATGATGATGCTATCCGCCGTGCCAGGACCGGCATGCGGCAAGGGGTATTGAAGGGCATTATCTGGCACCAGGGCGAAGCCGATAACAACCCGGAGAGCGCAGCTGTTTATCTGGAGAAGCTAAAGATCCTGATCCGCCGGATGCGCGGAGACCTGGGAATGCCAGAGCTACCCTTCGTCGCCGGAGAGATCGGGTATTTCAATAAGGTCACCCTGATCAATGCGGTCATCGATTCGCTGCCGCAAACGGCGCCGCATACGGCCGTCGTCAGCGCGAAAGGGCTGACGGATAAAGGAGACCAGGTGCATTTCAATACTACCGGCGCCCGGGAATTGGGAAGAAGGTACGCGGAAGCCATGAAGAAGCTGCAGGAAAAGGGCCGGAAATAGCCGCGCAGCCGGGGATGTCATTTTTCCTCCGGGCGAAGGAGCATTTTATGTACTTTCAGGTTGAAGTTCCTACATACGCAACCTTATGCCTATCAACCGGGATCATTATACGAATGTGCTGAAGTACTGGCGATCCATCGAGACGTTCACCCTGCCGGATATACCTTTTAGGAGAAGGGATGACAATAAGCTATTTGCCGAATTAAAGCAGGGGGATGAATTGCCATGGGAAAGCGGTAAACTGGCAGTTCCCAAAGAGGGCCAGCAATGGAGGCACACGCTCTATTTCCATATCGTATTCAAGGAAGACGTGGTGGACCTGCTGGCCAGGCTCAGCGGATCGAAAGAATACCGGGAATTTGCCGGTGGCTTTACCTGCTTGTCCGCTCTCGTCGTAGATCAGTCGGGACAACCTGCCGAGCGTACTTATTCGCCTGCCGCCTTCATCTATGGGATCAAGATCCTGCGTGAAAAGCTGAGCATGGAACAACTGCCGGAACTGCTGAAACAAGCGCAGGAAGACTATTTATCCCGCTTCCAGATAGCGAAGGCGGCGCCACCGGAAGAGGATAAACAAGAAAGCGGGGAAGAGAAAAAGCAGGAAGGGAATACGGTGAACTGGGCTTTATTAACAAAGGAATTGAAGGCCCTGGCCGGTCTGACCCGCAATGCATTAACGATAAGAAAGGCCATCTTATGCGTCTCGGAAATCGTCGCTTCGACGGCAAACCCCGAAGCTCCCTTCCTGAACAGCTATTATGTCGAGGACCTGAACCACCTGCTCCATCATCCCGGCGATATAGGCGGACCTTTGGAAACTTATCTGAGGGAAGACGTGGATCTGTCCACCCGTTATAATGTACTTCGTCAGGGACCACTGCTGGACGGCCTGCATCCGAAATACCAGTCACCCGGCCGGTGGCCTTCCTCTCCATCCTACGGCCTCTACACCGCACAACAAGCTGCACTCCACCTGGCCATGAGCACTTTGCGGAAAGGACCAGGGTTGGTTGGCATCAATGGCCCTCCCGGAACGGGTAAGACAACTCTACTGAGAGAGGTAATAGCAGACGTGGTCGTGGCAAGGGCCAAAAGATTGCTGAAGGGCGACGTAACAAAACTTTTCAAGGGTCAACGTATTGCCCTTGATCAGAAGATGGGATATTATAGGATCGACCGTTCCCTATTTGGCAACGATGGGATCGTCGTCACCAGCAATAATAATACGGCTATCGAGAACATCTCCAAAGAACTGCCCGTTCTGAAAAGCATTGACCGGGAATCCTTCCGGGACGAAACGTATTTCCATGAAATGGCCAGCAGTATCCAGGGAGAACCCTGCTGGGGTATGCTGAGCGCCGTACTGGGAAAGTCGGTGAACCGGAACGCCTTCGTTAGTAAATTCTGGTTTAATAATAACGGTTTTGGAAAGTTCCTGAGAGAGCAATATGAAGATCCTATTCAAAAAAGAAAGAATGAGGAGAGCTATGCGGCAACCGCGGGGGAATTGAAGTCGCTGCTGGAAGAGTACGAGGTTTTTCAACAGCTGGCCGGGGCCTATCATGAGCTTTTATCGGATGGATCGCGACCACAGGAATTGCAAGTCCTGGGAAAGCGCCTGCAAGAAGAGTATGGACTATCTTCCGCCAACCTGCCCGGTCCCGGGTGGCCGGAACGCTCATTGGACGAGATCCACCGGCTGACGCCCTATTCTTCCGGAAAAGTAAACCTGTTGCGCAGCCGGATCTTTTTAAGAAGCCTGGAACTGCATGAATGGGCCATCCGGGTGAATGCCCGCTACTTTTCCATCAACCTGAACGCCTTCATCAATATCCTGTCTTCCAGGCCAGTTGACACTGTCAACGAAGAGATAGCTGCCACCTTGTGGAATAGTTTCTTCTTCTGTATTCCCCTCGTATCCGTCACCCTGGCCTCCTTCCAGCGTCAATTCTCCAAATTGCGCAGGGCCTCCATCGGCTGGCTCCTATTGGACGAGGCAGGTCAGGCCACGCCGGCTTCCGCCTGTGGGGCCATCTGGCGGTCGCAGCGATGCATCGTCATCGGGGATACGATGCAGATCCCTCCTGTCGTTACCATCGCTCCGGCATTAGATAAATTGCTGCAGGACGCGTATGGAATTAAAGACGATGGCTGGTCGCCGATCTCTCAATCGGCGCAGTCGCTGGCGGACCGGGTAACGGACGCGGGCGCTATCATTCATCTAAGCGACGGCGTCGAAGCGTGGACCGGTATCCCATTGCGCGCCCACCGGCGATGCGGCGAACCCATGTTCTCCATTTCCAATACGATCGCCTATAACGGGCAAATGGTGAATGTAGGGCAGGACGAAGGGCGCGAAATACCTACTGGCGGGAGCGGATGGATCGACGTGCGGGCGATATCGGCGCTGAAGGGCCATGCTATTGCTGAGGAATTGCAGGTGCTGAAGGATCTGCTGCTGCAGCTGGCTTCCTATAAAGGGAAGATCTTCGTCATCTCTCCCTTCAGGACGGTCGCGGAAATTTGCAAAACAGCGTTCCAGGAAAAGGACCGGATCGAGTGCGGCACCATTCATACCTTCCAGGGGAAGGAGGCGGAGATCGTTTTTCTCGTATTGGGTACGATGCCCGCGAGCAGGGCGGCACGCGATTGGGTGGCAGGAAGCCCCAATATATTGAATGTGGCCATTACCCGCGCCAGGCAACGACTGTATGTGATCGGGGACAGGCAATTATGGGCGGACCATCCTTATTTCAGCTACCTGGCCGAAAAACTGCCGTTGAAGCAGCATGTAAGCGGAAGACTTTTTTGATGGATGATTATGTAAATAGAGCATCCATCGTTAGTTATAATTATTGGATGCCAAAAGTGGGTTTTAAAAGGGACTTTTGGCAGGTAATAATTTGGCCGACGACTATTTCGGCTGCCTGCTTGGAAAATTCCCGGTGAAGGTGCTACATTTGATCATCGTTATCAAACCGCGATATATCAAGATCTCTTTGCACGTCCTCATCTGGGGCACGCTGCTCTTATTGCCCTATTTTGTTTCGACGGCCGCCAACGGGTATAAGATCGGCGCTATACCCGGCCTGCTATTCACGGAGGCGGGGCTTATCCATATGGGTATTTTTTATTTCAATGTCTTCGTCCTTTATCCAGGCCTTGCCAACCGGCGATGGTGGCTTCTTTATATACCAGCCTGCGCCCTGTTGATCTTTGGGTCTTTCTGGCTGAAATACCAGATCCTATCCACCTGGTTCCCTGAGATCGGCAGGGATCCGTCCGTTTATAAATTTGTCTTCGGCCCCTCGATCGCCGCCCTGGTCATCAGTTTCATTTATTGCAGGATCATCGATGGGATCCGTAAAGAACGGGAACAGAAAGAAAAACAGGCCGCCCAGCTACTGACAGAACTGAAATTCCTCCGTTCGCAGATCAGTCCTCATTTCCTCTTCAACGTGCTGACGAACCTCGTCAGCCTGGCCCGTCAAAAATCCGATAAACTGGAACAATCCCTCCTGATGTTGTCGGAACTGATGCGCTATATGCTCTATGATGCGCAGGGGGAAAAGATAGGGCTGCAAAAGGAGATCGCCTACCTGAACAGCTATATCGAGCTGCAGAAGCTCCGTTTTGAAAGCCATGTCCAGATCAACAGCAGGGTACTGCTGGAGGAAGAAGGTCAGCACTACTACATCGAGCCCATGCTCCTGATCCCTTTCGTGGAGAACGCGTTCAAACATGGGGTGGGCTATATCGAAGGGGCGAGGATCGATATCGACCTGTCCCTGAAAGACGGGCAACTCGTCTTCGACGTACGGAATAAATTTGGAAAGGAACCCCCGGGCAGCAAAGATGGACAGTCGGGCATCGGGTTGAACAATGTCCGGTCGCGGCTCGACTTGTTATATAAAGGCCGGTATACCCTGGCCATCGATGATAAGAACGACCTCTTCCATATTATCTTAACTTTGAAACCGGTATGATGCGTTGTATCCTCATCGACGATGAACAGCTAGTCCGGGAATTGCTGGAAGACAATATCCGGCAGCTGCCTTTTTTGGAGCTGGTGGGGACCTGCAAGAACTCCCTGGAAGCCATCGGGATCCTGCAGACGGGATCCGTCGACCTCCTTTTCCTGGATATACAGATGCCCCGGCTGAATGGGCTCCAGTTCCTGCAATCCCTGAAAAATCCGCCGTTGGTGATCATGGTCACCGCCTATGAAAAATATGCACTGGAGGGGTTCGCGCTGAATGTCGTGGATTACCTGTTGAAGCCGTTTAGTTTCGAGCGGTTCCTGAAAGCCTGCAACCGCGCCCAAGAGCTCTTTCAACTCCAACATCCCGCCAGGGGGGCGATAGCTGACAAGCCGGAGGATTTTTTTGTCAACGTGGAGTATACCCAGGTGAGGATCGCCGTGGCGGATGTCGATTATGTCGAAGGGCTCAAGGATTATATAAAGATACACCTGGCATCGACCCCTAAACCGGTGCTTACCCGCATGACCCTGAAGTCGATCGAAGAGAAACTGCCCCCGCCGGCCTTTATACGCACCCATAAATCCTTCCTGGTGGCCGCCGGAAAAATTACCACCATTAAACGGGACCTTGTCCTGATCGGCGATAAGGAGATCCCCGTCAGTGAATCCTATAAGGAGAATATAGATCGTTTAGTGAACCGCCCGGCGCCCTAGATCTTCTCCATTTCCCCGTTTCGTCGCAGGATCTGCCCGGCCTGTCTCTATTGCCGGTAAAGCAGGTTCTCCCGTCTATAGCTTTGCCTGTAAACAATAAACAGACAGGCTATGGAAACAAATTCCATAAAATATTGCATCGCTACTTTCCTCTCCCTCGCCCTCTTCCAATGGGCAGGAGCGCAGCAGCGCATTTCCGGAACGGTAAGGGACAAGAACGGAGAGGTTATTCCTTCTGCCGCCGTTGTCCTATCGCCGGGCGGCGAGGCGACCAGGACCGACAGCGCCGGTCATTTCAGTCTCCAAACGATGGCAAAAGGGAAAGCATCCCTGCTGTTCACTTCGATCGGGTATAAGCCGCTCCGAAAAGAGATCCTATTGACCGAACCGGCGCTGCAACTGGACATCATCCTATCGACGAATATACAGTCCCTGCATGCAGTAACGATCAGCGCCGGGTCCTTCGAGGCCAGCGATAAGGCAAAGGGCGCCTCTCTCACCGCTATCGACGCCTTTACGGTAGCGGGGAACAATGCGGATCTCGCCATGGCGCTCCGTTCGCTGCCCGGCGCGCAACAGATCGGTGAGCTGGAAGGCCTGTTCGTGCGGGGAGGCACTGGTGACGAGACGAAACAGTTCATGGACGGCACGCTGATCAAAAATCCCAATTATCCCTCCGTGCCCGGCGTACAGCAATATGCCCGGCTGAACCCCATCTTATTTAAAGGCATCCTGTTCAGTTCGGGAGGCTATTCGGCCACCTACGGTCAGGCTATGAGCAGCGCCCTCATCCTGGAAAGCGCCGACCTTCCCGAGAAGTCATCCGCTTATTTCTCCGTCTTTTCGGCCAATCAAAGCGCCGGGATGCAGAAGCTGGCGCGGAACGGCAGGAGCAGCTACGGGGTTACCGTAAGGTATAGCAACCAGGCCCTCTATAATTCCATTGTCCCGCAAGGACCCGATTATTTCAGGGGGCCCGAATACCGGGAAGGCGATGCCAACTTCCGGATAAAAAGAGGAAAAACGGGAATGCTTAAATTCTATACCAACTGGAATAGCAGCGACGTGGGCATGCGCAATCCCGATATCGATAGCCCCTCCTTGCGCAGCTCCTACCGGGTGAGGGGAATGAATAGCTACAATAACCTGAGCTACCGCGACCGGCTGGGACAGGACTGGAAGCTCGAGACCGGCCTGGCGTATGATCATAACCGTGTCCATACCGAGGAAAAAAATAACCAGCGACAGATCTTCTCCGACCTGGTGCAGGGAAGGGTAGTGCTGACCAGGCAGTTCTCAAATAACCAGGCGTTGCGGTTCGGAGCGGAACATTTTTATTCAAGGGACCATGGAAGGTCCAACGACAGCGCGATCGCACTCACCGACCATTTGACCGCCGGGTTCGCGGAGGCCGATCTATACCTGTCCGAACAGTTAGCCGCAAGGGCCGGAGTGCGGGCAGAGTATTCATCCGTACCCGGCAGGGGGACCGTTGCGCCGAGGCTAAGCCTGGCCTGGCGTATGAAGGACGGCGGGCAGTTCAACCTGGCCTATGGCATTTTTTACCAGGAACCTTCCGACGATGTCCTGTACCAGGCAAGGGACCTCCGGTTTTCCGGCGCTACCCACTATATCCTGAACTACATTAAAAAGGCCAACAATCGATTGTTCCGGATCGAAGCCTATGATAAGGAATACAAGGACCTTGTCAAGATCGCAACCCTCATCGGTAATGGAGGGAAGGGCTATGCGCGGGGGATGGAGGTATTCTTCAGGGATAAGCGGTCCGTACGGAATCTCGATTACTGGGTCACCTATACGTACCTGGATACCAGGCGGGATTACTGGAACTATCCCTATGCGTTGCGACCTTCTTTTGCAACGCCGCACACGGCTACCGTGGCCATCAAAAAGAACTTCCAGGAGCTGAATACTTTCGTCAATATCTCCTACGCTTTCGCAACGGGAAGACCCTACTATGATATCCGGTACAGCGCTCCCGATAAAGGGTATAAGATCTATGACCAGGGGACGACGAAAAATTATAGTGTCCTCAACCTCCAGGTGGCCCACCTGGTATCGATCCTTAGAAAGTCTAAACAACGGCCTGTAGCGGGCTTCAGCGCGGGAGTCAACAATATCCTCGGGGCTCATCCCCTGTTCGGATATAATTACAGCGCCGACGGCGGGATCAAAATGCCCGTCACCTTACCGGCCACCCGCTATTACTATATCGGCTTCTTCATGAGCTTCGGCATCGACCGTACCACGGATCTCCTCAATAATGACGCAAATTAATATTCACCCATAAAAATCAATCGACATGAAAAAACTAATTTTCTCTCCCCTGGCGATATCGTTCTTCTGTATCTCTTCCTTCGGGCAAATGCAGGGGGCCGGCGCCCTGGAAAACGCCGTCGCAAAACTGGACGGGGCCCGCACGGCCAAGGAGTATGAAACCCTGGAAAAGGAATTCGTACGTATCGCGGCTTCGGAGCCGAAGGACTGGCTGCCCAATTATTATGCGGCCTATTGCAATGCCCGGATCGGCTTCCTCTACCAGGACGACGGAGAAGAGATAGAACCCTACAGCGAGCGCGGCGAAAAGCAGGCGCAAAAGGCCCAGTCCCTGTTGGACACCCTTCAGCAGAAAAAAGAGCTGGCGGAAGTGTACACGGTATTGAGCCTGGTCTACCGCACCAGGGTATTTATCAACCCGATGACCTATGGGCGCAAATTCGGAACCCTGTCCCAGCAATACCGCGCCAGGGCCCAGGAACTGGATCCCGGGAACCCCAGGGCCATTTATGTGAGAGCCTGGGAATTATATAATATCCCGAAAATGTGGGGCGGGGATAAGGACCAGGCGAAGGTATTGGCTAACCAAAGCCTGCACCTGCTGGAAAATGCGGGAACGGGCATTCAGCCCCATTGGGGCAAGGCGGAGGACGAAGAGCTCTTACGCAAATACAAATAATTTTTTTCACTTTAAACAGTACAACTATGGGCTTCGGATTATTTATCATCATACGGATCCTGTTCGTGACCTGTATGATCTTTATTATCGGTTATGTTTTTGGCGGGTTCTCTAAAAAAGTTTCTTTGACCCGGATCAGCAAAGTGGCGACCATCCTGATCATTTTATTGTTCTTTGCC
>Ga0307517_10002188_pt1 | contig 31606 bp, 46 predicted proteins | sample 23_EM_MG_FD_194515 | JGI IMG/M metagenome (GOLD analysis project Ga0307517, IMG submission 194515) | Populus trichocarpa ectomycorrhiza microbial communities from riparian zone in the Pacific Northwest, United States - 23_EM | ecosystem: Host-associated > Plants > Roots > Unclassified | place... | reverse complement strand
CAAGAATATCGCAAAAATTCTTCTCGTGGGCCTCAAATCCGCTAAGTACGGACAGGAATATCGCGATTTTGGAGCCCTCAAATCCGCTAAAATCGTACAGACCTTGGTAGGAGCTTCCCGGGGCCTACGCCCTCCACAAACACTCCAATTAATCTGCCAACAGGCCTCGATCCTGGATCTGGACCTTGTCAAGTTAGGCATCCCATCCCATGACAAAGATCTTGCTAAGTTACAACAACTCATGCACCTTAAATGTTAGATAAGTCAAAGGGAATGAGGCCAGTGACTCTTTTCTCCTTGGCGATCGGTTCATCTGGATCCACAGTGAGGTTTCACTCTTCTTCACCTTGGTCTGCTTTAATTTTGCTTACAAAGCAGGACCATTGACCATAATTTGATGTGATACCTTTCAAAGTCACTGCTGTATTCAATAAAATAAGGGTACAGCCCGCTGGTACTCTGCTTTTATTTAAGCAGCTTCATATTCTAAAAAAATGGCGAAGATTGATGAAATCCTCCCATATTTAATGAGTACTAATTTGAAACTGCAAATAATCCCACCTGACTAATGGACACTTTTGGATCAATAGCCGACTTCTTTTCGTTTCGCTTCTGTCAAGCCGTTCCGGCTGCCTTGGAATTTCTTGCCCAAAATCCGCCTCTTACTCATCCCCGTCCCAAGCATCCGTCTCACTCGGTGTTTCAGGACCGGGGCTGTGGAATTGACAAGTCATCTTCGTGCCGGGGTTTATTACCCAAAGGGGCTCACTTTGCATACATATATAAACCTACACCCTTTTTTACCTTTTTCTTCGCAAATTACTCATCTTCCAGTCCAGATGGTTGAACGCAGTAAACCAGAGGAAGAAAGCAACATCAACTATGATGCCCCCTTTTCAACTTCCCAGGAAACTGCTATTCACCATGTAGATGTTGCTGGCGCAGAATCGGCCTTTAACGAGCTCTCCAGACAGCTTACAATTCGATCAGAGGCAGCGATGAGTACCACCGACTTTGCAGACTCTGTGGCTGCAACCAAGGATGTCGAGAAGGGCGCCGTTTCCCAGCCTTTTGACCTTCGCGAATATCTGACTTCCTCAAATGACGCAAATCAAAGAGCCGGAATTAGACATAAAGTACGTATCCTTACATTGTACTTTCATTCTTCGTTGACTTGTGACTTCAAGAACGTGGGTGTCGTTTGGGAGGACTTGCAGGTGGAAGTTGCAGGAGGAATGGATAGCAAAGTAAACCAAACCTATTGTTTATTTCTGAATCTGACGTGCGTGGTTCCTAGATTTACATTGGCACTCTTGGAGGTGAGCTCCAGGAATAATCATGATAAATTTCGGCCAACCTGACTTAATGACAATCAAGGGGCCTTCATTTCTTTTGTCATGGCGCCGATAATATGGATGTGGAGCTTTTTTTCCGCCTTCTTACCAATCAAGAAAGACGTCGTCACTCGAACGATCCTTCATAAGTATATCTATGTCCGGCAATTCCAACAATGTCATCAACTGATTTCTCCTACCAGATCATCGGGAGTTTTGAAACCGCGAGAGATGTGTCTTGTCCTTGGCTGTCCTGGCTCAGGATGCAGCACCTTCCTTAAAACCATTGCGAACCAACGAGAAGGTTACGCAGGGGTTTCCGGCGATGTCCTGTATGCTGGAATCGACTCCGATGAAATGCTCAAATATTACAAAGGCGAGGTCGTTTATAATCAGGAAGGTTTGTTCCAAATCGATGACTATCAGTCGCCACTCTGAAGGGTCACACCAATCGCAGATGACATCCATATTGCTACTTTGACTGTCGCCCAAACCCTGGCATTTGCTCTTTCGACGTACGTACTATTTTCAATTAGAGTTCATGAGGCAAACCTTTACTATGCAGGAAAACCCCTGGCCCCAACGGCCGATTACAGGGGATCTCCCGTAAAGACTTTGATGCCGAAGTTTCTGATACCCTTCTTCGAATGTTAAACATTGCTCATACCAAGTCAACCCTGGTCGGCGATGAATTTGTCCGCGGTGTTTCAGGTGGTGAACGCAAGCGCGTTAGCATTGCTGAAATGATGACCACCCGTGCACGAGTTCAATGTTGGGATAATTCAACACGAGGCCTGGATGCATCCACCGCTCTTGACTTTGTAAAAAGTCTACGAGTCATGACAGACGTCCTTGGCCAGACGACCTTTGTATCACTGTGAGCTTTTTGCTTTATGAACTCCGTTGAAGCAGTTCACCAATCAAAAAATATAGGTACCAGGCTGGTGAAAGCATCTACGAACTATTCGACAAGGTCCTCGTCATCGACCAGGGGCATCAGGTCTTCTACGGTGCTCCTTCGGAAGCTCGGGCCTACTTTGAGAACTTGGGCTTCCAGTCCCTTCCCCGGCAGAGTACTGCAGATTACCTCACTGGTTGCACAGATCCCAACGAACGCCGATTTGCACCTGGCCGATCTGCGCAAGACACACCCTCGACCCCAGAGGCTTTGGAATACGCCTTTTCTCGATCGTCATATGCGAGTGACAAACATGACTCGCTAGAGGAGTACAAACAGCACATGAGGACTGAAAAGGCAGACCAAGAGGCATTCCGTGCAGCTGTGGTTGCTGACAAAAAGAAAGGGGTGTCGAAAACAAGCCCTTACACCCTCGGTTTCACCGGTCAAGTCCGGGCCTTAACGCTCAGGCAATTCCAACAGAAAGTGCAAGATAAATTCCAGCTTTATACTAGTTTTTCATTATCAGTGGTATTATCGTCATCTCCCTTTATTTGAATCGAGTTTACTTACTCGCTTATCTGCAGATTCTTGGTTTCGTTATTGGAGCAGCCTTCTACAACCAACCCCTTACATCTGATGGTGCCTTTACACGTGGAAGTGTAATTTTTGTAACCTTGTTAACAACCTGTCTGGACGCTTTCGGCGAGGTAAAAATATTGCCCAATTTCATCGTGAGTTACGCCTCACATCTTGTTCCTAGATGCCTATGCAAATGGTTGGAAGGCCGATTCTGAGAAAGCAGGTGAGTGTCGGTACCCTAGAATTTCTTCCCTCTTCTTGACGGCAATCCAGACGAGCTACAGTTTGTATAGACCCTCTGCAATTGCGGTTGCGAATACTCTCTCAGACATTCCCTTTTCGGCGCTGCGAATCATTTTATTCAACATCATTGTCTATTTCTTGACCGGCCTTCATCGATCCGGCGGCGCATTCTGGACTTTTCACCTTTTCAACTACGTGGCTTACCTAGTTATGCAAGGATTTTTCCGCACCTTCGGATTATTATGCTTTAATTTTGATTCAGCATTCCGTCTTGCAGTCTTCTTCATCCCCAATTTGTAAGTGTCGCGCTCGATAATTAACCCATGACTGACCTTTAATTTACAAGCATCGAGTATACCGGGTATATCTTGCCAGTTATAAGGATGAAGAGGTGGCTGTTTTGGATTGTAAGTCAATTTTCTCGTCATTCTAAGGATTTTCTGATCCCTTCGTCAGTATTACATCAATCCCGTTGCATATGGTGAGGGCCTCTAGAAAAATTCCTGCTTTCCCTGTTGAAGATTTGTATTAGCATGGCAGGCCTGTATGGAAAATGAATTTATGCGCATTGAAGTTCGTTCTCCTGGTCTTCTTCCAAGTCTATCATTAAACACTTTTCTTTCCAAAGTTTACTTGTGACGGAAATTCGGTGATTCCGCGAAATGGACTTGGCCTCGTCAATTATCCGTAAGTTGGTAACACTATGAATCTTTTCATTCCTTAATAAGATTTTCATTAGAGCGGGTCTTGGGCCCAACCAAGCGTGTACCCTCTTCGGAGCGCAAAGGGGCAGTGACATTATTTCCGGCTCTGCCTATATTTCTGCAGGTTTAGGTATCGACATCAAGGACCTTTGGCGTCGCAATTTCCCAGTTTTGATCGGCTTCTTCCTTCTCTTCCAAATTACGCAAATCTTAGCACTCGAGTTCTATCCAGTGAGTGCATTGAACTTGTTTGGCAAGAAAGTGGGTTGAATTTGAGAAGCAATATGGCCTGAATCTAGCTGTTAATATCTTCGCGAAAGAAGATGAAGAAACAAAGAAACTAAATGCAGATTTACGCGAGAAGAATCAGCAAAGCGAGAAGAATCAGCAAAGGGACCATGGAGAAGCGATTGCTCCCCTCAAAAAGTAAGTCATTTTTTAAATTTTAATTGCACCCTTTTCATGTAGCCTGTCAAGTTTGGAAAAGGAATCCTTGCAACCCAAAAAAACATTTACCTGGGAAAATCTGAACTACCATGTACCGTCCGCTAATGGCCCGCTCCGCTTGCTGCATGACGTCCAGGGTTACGTCAAGCCTGGTACATTAACAGCCCTCATGGGTGCCAGCGGTGCAGGTGGGTGACTCTCTCAGAGTTTCCATTTATTGCGATTGAAATCATCTGTTCAACAGGCAAAACCACTTGCCTTGACGTTCTGGCTCAGCGCAAAAACATCGGAGTTATCAGTGGGGATATCTTGGTTGACGGTCGACCTCTAACGGCTGACTTTGCGAGAGGAACGGCTTATGGTGAGTATTATAGTCTGACTGAATGTATTACAAAATTAATTTTTATCAAACAGCGGAACAAATGGATGTTCACGAAGGTTCGCTTTAATCTTTTTTCAAGGATTTTCATATCTCATTCGTTTGCGCAGGGACGGCTACCGTTCGAGAGGCAATGAGATTCTCCGCCTATCTGCGCCAACCAGCGAGTGTTTCCATTGAAGAAAAGAACCGATATGTGGAGGAAATGATCGAACTTCTGGAGCTGCAGGAATTAGCGGAAGCCCTCGTCTTCAGTCTCGGTATGGAAGCTCGGAAGAGGTTAACCATTGGAGTTGAACTTGCCAGCAAACCTGATCTCCTCCTCTTCTTGGATGAGCCCACATCAGGCCTCGACGCACAAAGGTGGGCAATACATTGCATCACTACCAATCACTCACTGAACTCGACATGTAGCGCATGGAACCTCGTTCGCTTCCTCCGGAAGCTCACTGATCAAGGACAGGCTATTCTCTGCACCATCCATCAACCATCGTCACTTTTGTTCGAGAGCTTCGATAGACTGCTCTTGCTTGAAAGAGGCGGAGAAACGGTCTACTTCGGTGAAATCGGAGAGGATTCGGGCGTCATCCTAGAGTACTTCTCTCGACACGGGGCGACCTGCCCTCCGAACATCAATCCCGCGGAGTTCATGCTCGAAGCCATTGGGGCAGGCGTAACTCCTCGAATCGGCAGTCGTGATTGGAAGGACATCTGGCTGGAATCCCCCGAACATGAAAAAGTGAAGGCTGAAATAGCGACTATCAAGAGGGACGCTCTATTACACACCCGTGCAGATCAAATGGAATCAAATACCTGTGAGTGCCTTCTACTCGACACGACACAAGCTTTTCATAACAGATTGTAGATGCCACTTCATTCTTTTACCAACTTCAAGTTGTTGTGCGGCGAAACAATTTGGCATTGTGGAGATCACCTGATTACATCTTCAGCCGGCTCTTCGTGTCAACTTTCATATCCTTCTTCATATCTCTATCCTTCTTGCAGCTAGGAAATAGCGTGCGGGAGCTTCAGTTCAGGGTCTTCGCTATGTCCGTCCATTTGTCCGCTTCCTTCTGCGAACGCTAACCAGGCTTCCACAGATTCTGGGTAGTTGTTTTGCCCGCTATCGTGATGTCCCAGATTGAGCCATTGTTCATCCTGAATCGACGTATGTCCGATTATATCGCTTTTTAAAAATTGTATTGACATGTCATTCCAGGTGTTTTCATTCGAGGTAAACGGATTTGCTTCGTACTTCTATCGACACTCACCGTTGCTGAAATTTCTAGAATCATCCAGTCGCATTTATTCTCCTTATGTTTTTGCAATTGGACAACTCATAGGAGAGATCCCTTACAGCATTCTTTGCGGCGTGTTATATTGGGTCTTAATGGTAACTTTCCCATGCCCACCGTACTTGATCATCACTAATTAGTGGCTAGGTTTATCCAATGGGTTTTGGTCAGGGCAGCGAGGGCATAAACGGCACTGGATTCCAACTACTCGTCATTCTTTTCATGTTGCTCTTCGGAGTCACTTTGGGGCAAATGGTCGCTGCTTTATCCCCCAGTGTTCAGGTGAATACCCGCCTCCTAGTTCCTTTCAACCTGATATATACTGACCGTGGTCCCCACGTGAAGGTTGCTGTCCTTTTCAATCCATTCATTGCACTCGTGCTGGCTACATTCTGCGGTGTCACCATACCCTATCCGAACCTGATCAGTTTTTGGAGGTCATGGCTCTACGAGCTAAATCCCTATACACGCACCCTGGCTGCGATGGTTTCAACAGAGCTTCGGTAATTGATCGTACGATCTCATTTATAATTCATTCTGATCCTTCTTGTCGCAGTGGCCTTGTCATCAAGTGCCAACCTGATGAGTTTGCAGTCTTCGACCCTCCTGCGGGCCAAAATTGTTCAGCCTGGGCGAACAGCTTTGTTGAAATATTTAATGGCTACCTCGACAACCCCATGGATACAGCGGCCTGTCGATACTGTCAATACCAGATTGGGGACCAATTCTTTGTTCCTTTGAATATTTCGTTTTCCCACCGCTGGCGAGACGCCTTTATTCTTTTCGCCTTTTTCAGTGAGTTCCTGCCAATCAGAATCTCCATACTATTCTTCGTTGACGCGACTTGAAAGTCTTTAACCTCTTGATCACCATCGGTATAGTTCCCCTATTCATGACTAAGGATACATCTAATTTCAAGTTTAGTTGCGTCCAGGTTCCTGCGATTTCACAAACGATAGACAGCGGCAGATGGGAGAAATGGGAGGGGACAAAATTTAATTCCTTCTATGCACTTCCATTCACGTTTTTGACCCCCAAGGAGACGCCCTTGAGTCACGTATGTTTGTCTCATATACTAACTTAGATCTTTTTCTTTCTTTTCGATGGCATATGTAATACGTCGGAACAAATAGCCTTTACATACTCGAGTAATATAACTACACGAACTCTTGGAGCCTTTTAATATATGGCAGGCATTAGGAGTGTATTCTTCAATTTTGAGCAAAAATATGAATGCAAGGAAACGGAATAAATACCAGTTGCATAGCTTCCCAAATAGAGAGCATCGAAAAGGGGGAAATAGGGATTTTGTATTCGTTCAGGGGTGGTAGGGACAGCCAATAGACCAGGAGAGGCTGTAGCTCAGAATTTTCGATAGACACAATTGTGATTACTTTGGCACATGATGGAACTATGGGGAAATTGTATTGAGTTGCAAAGACGATAAGTTCAGTTGAAAACGTACGATATCGCGCAGCTGAGATTGAGCATCATTGAACTGTTTCTCGAGGTACTTTGACTACAAATTGTTGAGACAACGAAAAAAAAGCTAAATGTACGAAATTCAACCTTTTTGTTCAGATTCGTTATATCGTCTGATAATTCTTTTTCTTGAGCTTTAAGCTCTTCTTCCATAGTACTCCGAGGGACATTCATGAACCTGCCAAGACATAACATGGTCAAGCTTCTTGTGATGCACCGATCTCAAAGCCAGCAACATACATTTTCCCAACCCCTTTGTAAAGGTTCACATTACCTTTCATCTTGCCAATCTCGTCAATGGTCAATTGGAGGATTCTGCGTTCACGATCCTTCACTGAAGTTTGTTGCAACGACACATTGAGAGCCCTTTGCGATTGAACTGCTGTTTGCTGGATCTGAATAAGAATCTACGACGCGTTCGGTTCGGTCATTAGGGATCAGGAGTTTATATAAATAAAGGTTAAAATACCTTGCGTAGTGTGTCGTCTGAGAGGGATGCCATGGTCGCGATCGACTTAAGTATAGAGTGGGGCAAAGTCGTCCAGCTATGAACGGCATTTTCCGAGAAAAGTTGAACACGCATTTTCTACCCCAAAAAATATCTATTGTGCTTAATGATTGCACAGATTTATCGCAATCCAGATTCTGTGTCGCAGTGTCCCTACTCTCAATATTTTGTACAAATTGCGCCAGAACCAGTATTTATCCGCGTCATGTTCTATGGGAGTCTCGTCCAAAGAGATTCTCAGGCGGTCTGTGAGACCCCAGATCAGATATAGATTACGCCTTCACCCCATCTGTCGTTAGATTTCTGAAGTCATTTTTTCATTAGTAACAGATATCAAATTTCATTGAGGACTCACGATAGTCTCCGGTTTGATAATATTGTTCAGAGTTATTGTACCGTCTGCGAGGGCTTGCTCACATCTCGAAAGAAATTCCAGACCCAGTTTAAATTTTGTGTCCCGCAGTCTAGAAAACTCAGAATTTCCCCAAATTTTCGTCATCTTCGGGATTGCATCTCGGATTTGATGAAGCAGGGGCATCACTTCTCTAAGCGTTTTGCCGTGCCACCAATAAGCCTCAAGCGCAACGTGAAGAAAATATGGAACGTTTTCTTCATCTTCAGGATAAGATTGGGCACTCTGCATGTAGTACCTTGCAGACCGCGCAAATTCGAGTTTAGCCCCTTGTTCATCTTCCGTGGCAATGCCCTGTTGCATGTGATACCAGCCTAGGGTGCTAGTGTATCATAGTGAGATTGATGCCGCCCAAATATTTATTCACTGAGTTCACTTACGATAGAGCCTCTGCTCTGGGATACATCCAAAATGAGGCAAAGAAGCCAGGGTCAAGCTGGGATCCTGGAATAGGAGGATTGGCATCGATTTCGGCCACCATGTGGCGACTGAGCCCTGCTAAATCATCTTTATTGAAGGGACAATCTTTGACCTCTTGGGCAAGACACTGGGGGTGTGAATAAGTGTGAGGACAAAAATTAGGGGAATCTGCAACTAACTTCATGCATACAAGATAGCTGGAGGCGTCTCACTCCTCGGATAAAGCTCAGCTCAAAAACGACTCCACGATCCTCGACTGAAACGTCGTTCCAGATTCGACAACCCCATTCGAGCACATCGACTGCGCGCGAAAGGAATTCAAATGCAACAAGGTATCGTCCTGTGGCATTTGCCATAAAACCAGACATCAGCCAAGCTCTGATGGGCATCCTTAAGGCTTGAGTAATATAAATGAGCTTTACCGAGGGACGCACCGAATGGTAGTGGATATTGCCTGACGAACAGGTTGCCACCCCTGCTTCTTGAGTCTTTGAGGTGCTTCTTCTTGTACCTGTTTCGCACCTCCCTTTGTCCAGGCCTGGAACCTTTCGCATTCAAACATGACTAATGCAAGATATCAACCTCCATGGATGTTGGATACCAAGTGCATTACCTTGCATGTTGTAGGCATCGAACCAATCAGAATCCAAATGGAAGCTCCTACGATCACGCATGATACCATTTGTAAGGTCGACCAGCGCCTAAATCAGAGTGTCAGTTCCTTGTTCTGTCAATGTGCACAAAGCTCTACCGTTGGCTTTCCGTACCACATCTTTTGTCCGTTGACGACCTTCTGTTCTACCTTTTTCAATGTCTCTACTCCGTTTGTGAATTCCTGCAAATCGACGTCAGTATGTTTGCAAGGGGGTACCTAATCTAAAAATAAACTCACTTCATAGGCTCGTAGGATGACGAAGGCCTTGTAACAAGGTTGTCAACTCAATGGTATTCATGAAATCGACAGTCAGACTTACACTCGATATTTTGTTGGCGGCAATAAATTTCTGTTCCAAAAGTTTGGCCCTGTGCCAGGGCAACTCCGTTCCTTTGGGGGCTGCATATAAACCCGGAGCGCTGATTGGGGTGTTAAGTGCTTCCTCAGCTTCTTTCAAGCTTTCGCTAAATTGGGCCCTAAGCCTTTTGTCCAACTCAGTTGCAGATCCGTCCTGAGGTAGGCAATCTAAAGCTTTCTCCCAGGCGCTGACGCTTTGGGACCACCTCGAAAGTTTCTTTCATTTACGGTGACATTTTCCCCTTGGCTGTGTGTTTGGAAGATGTTACTCACAGATGAAGCAGTTCCAAGCCTCCCCCAAGCTTTTGCATAGGTAGGATCGAGTTCGGTGGCCTATTGATGAGACGAAATATCGGAATCAATGGGTAAACTTGGATCAATGGAGGTCACCTTTGTTGCATCCCCTGAAGCGTCCATATATCTATGCCCATTGAGTACTGTGAAAAGAATAAGATAGAAAACGCACTCGTTCAGAGCCAAGCTGGTCGCTGCACGGTTAGCATAGTAAATGGCGTTCGTAGGATCTTCCTTGATGGCTTCAGAATATTTGCGGTACGCTGCCCGGTATTGGCGCTTCTGATGAAGCTCGTTCCCTTGGTTTTTCAAACGTTCCGCATTCTGGTTTGTGCAAGATTTCTGGGGCAATGACATGACTCTGAGTCTGGTCGGTATTCAGCGAAGAGGGAAGGGTGGCAGAAAAGTTTAGTAGTACCTTTGGTCCAGGGTGATGTCTTCAGATAATTTTGCAGTTTAGTTTTGTCACTGTCAAAGTTGATTGAAAAAAAAAAAAAAGTTAAAAGGACGAGTCGCTTGCGGTGTGTTTACGTGAACGTGGAGGTGTTTTCAATGTTTGTATTACTAGTGAAGCGAACATGAAGCGGCAAGCAAGTTAAAGTACGTGATTGACGCTAATAGCCGGAGTTACAAACAGAAATGGAAAATATCTCTCCAAACACCATCTGACTGACAGTCTTTTTCTCTCGTCTTGACAGCTCAAAATCATCGAAAACATTCATCCTTCTTGAAGCTGAATACTTTCCCCCTTCCAATCTCTCATTTACTTAAGAGCAATGGCCTCTTTTGAGGATTATGACGAGTTCGGAAACTATATTGGTGCTGACCTTGAATCAGACGAGGACGACGTCCACCAGCAGTTCGAACAACAACCCGCAACGACCGTACCTTTGGAAGGATATGACGATGTTCCAATGGGAGAAGCTGAGGATATGGCTCTCATGGAGGTTGATGGTACATCCTCCCCAATAAGGAATTAGCATATGTACTGAAACGAACAGAGGAACCTTCACACAGGGCGGTAATTCTACACGAAGAAAAGCAATACTACCCATCAGCACAGGACGTTTATGGTTCTGGAGTAGAAACCCTTGTTCAGGAGGAAGATGCTCAACCTCTGTCTGAACCCATCATTGCTCCAATTAAGGTGAGGAAGTGGACGGTCGAAGAAAAGAATATGCCAGAGACTCGGTTCGACAAAGGGTGCGCAAAAACCGCAAAAACGTTGGAACGACAATTTTGACGCTTTTCCAAGCTTTCTGTTGAATATGACAGGATTCCCAGAAATGGTTCGCAATGTCGCCGTCGTTGGCCACCTACACCACGGAAAAACTGCTCTAATGGATATGCTGGTGTTTGAAACCCATAAACTTATCTGGGATGCGGATAAGCCGGTTTGTCCTGAACAGTCTTGCTTAAAGTCATGTATGTCCTGACTACCACACAGACACGATATACAGACACACACATACTGTCCCGCGAGCGTGAAATATCAATCAAATCATCACCAATGTCACTCATTCTGTCGACCACCGCTGGAAAATCCCATTTGGTCCATTTCATCGACACACCAGGTCATATCAATTTCGTGGATGAGGTCGCTTCTGCTGTTCGTTTGGTCGATGGCATTCTTTTAGTCGTGGACGTTGTCGAAGGGGTACGTATTCCTATGCTCAACAAGAGCTACTCATATATTTTAATTCCCTAGCTTATGGTAGGCACCGAATTTGTCTTACGGCACGCCCTCCAGGAAGGCGTCAAAATTACTTTGGTGGTCAACAAAATTGACAGACTGATTCTGGAGCTAAGAATCAAACCCGCTGATGCTTATTACAAAATCAAACATACGATTGAGGAAATCAATACCTTCATTAGGTAACGTTAGGCATCTTTTTCATGTTTATATCAACCTAATAGCCTTCCCAGTACAATAGACCCAAACCCGGATTTACGTTTGAGCCCAGAAAATGGGAATGTCGCGTTTGCCAGCACAGATATGAACTGGTGTTTTACCTTGCGCTCATTTGCGCAAATGTACGCCAATACTTATGGTATTTTCCAAACACCCAAGCAAATCTTTGTGTTTTTCAAAAATTTTATAGGCGCTCTTGATGTCAAGTCCTTTGCTGACCGATTATGGGGTGACATATATTTCAATGAAGAAACACACAAATTCACCAGAAAGCAAGTCGACCCGGAAGCCAATCGCACCTTCGTCCATTTCATTCTCAATCCACTGTATAAACTGTACAGCCATGTCTTAAGCGAAGAAACGGACGACCTCCGGAACACTTTACGCGTTCTTGGTATCGAGTTGAAACCTGTCATGTACAAGATGGACGTTAGGCCTCTCCTCAAAGCTGTTCTCGATCAATTCTTCGGGACCTCCACAGGACTTGTTGACGTGATCGTTGAACACATACCCTCACCTATAGAAGGGGCTGCAAGCAAGGTGCGTTGTTATTTTAATGGAAGAGCAATTGAAAGTTGATGCACATATACCCAAGGTCGAAGGAACCTACCTGGGCCCACAATCATCCGAGGTAGCACAGGCCATGAAAACTTGCGACCCTCAAGGACCAGTTATGGTTCAAATCTCTAAGCTTTACCACACCACTGACGCTCAATCATTCCGATCATTTGGACGAGTGATCAGTGGAACGCTAAGGAAAGGCATGGAAATCAAGGTTTTAGGTGAAGGTTACTCACCTGAAGATGAAGAAGACATGATGAAAGCCACCATTGATGATCTCTGGATCAGCGAATCGCGGTGCGTTACACTTTTGCTTCAAGTTGGAATCGACCCGTCTGATCGGTAAACAGATATTTTATTCCAGCAGAAGAAATACCTGCTGGAAATCTCGTGCTGATTGGGGGTGTCGATGCATCTATATCCAAAACGGCAACGTTAGCAGGGATTGATATTGAAGAAGATTTACACATCTTCCGACCTATCAAGCATATGACACAATCTGTTTTGAAGATCGCTATTGAGCCAATCGCCCCTTCAGAATTACCGAAAATGTTGGCAGGTCTTCGAAGTATCAACAAATCCTATCCGCTTGTAGCAACAAAAGTTGAAGAAAGCGGCGAGCATGTGCTCATTGGAACTGGAGAACTATACCTTGATTGCGTCATGCACGATTTACGTCGACTTTTCTCCGAAATAGAGATCAAGGTATCAGACCCAGTCACGAAATTCTGCGAAACGGTCCTGGAAACTAGCGCTTTAAAGTGCTACGCTGATACGCCGAACAAGAAGTATGTCGTTTTGAAGGAATGTACTTGCGCTTGGAACTGATGCCCCCATAGAAACAAAATTACCATGATCGCCGAACCTTTAGAACGCGGAATCGCAGAAGACATAGAGCGAGGGCGGGTCAATATGCGTATGACAGCCAAAGAACGAGGAGGCTTTTTCCAAGCGAATTACCAGTGGGATCTCCTTGCCTCTCGTTCAATATGGGCATTTGGCCCCGATGAAAATGGTCCCAACATCCTGCGGGATGACACCCTTCCATCCCAGGTCAGGCTCGTAGGCCGACATATTTACCACTCTGCTGACAAGACACACTTTAGATCGACAAGAAGCTCCTAGGGACAGTCAAGGAGCACATCAAGCAAGGTTTCCAATGGGGAGCGCGTGAGGGTCCCCTTTGCGACGAACGTAAGAATAAGTTTTACACCTGATGAGAATGTACTCACCTTATCTCACAGCGATGCGCAACGTGAAATTCCGCATATTGGAGGCTAATCTAGCACAAGAGCCTATCTTCCGCGGAGGCGGCCAAATTGTTCCCACTGCGCGTCGAGTTTGTTATTCATCGTTCTTGATGGTGAGATATCCATTTACCCGGGTTATTAATATCTAACACGTAAATCACAGGCGACCCCTAGATTGATGGAACCAGTTTACTACGTGGAAGTTCAAGCGCCAGCTGACTGTATATCAGCGGTCTATACTGTCCTTGCACGCCGCCGTGGGCATGTTACCCAAGATATCCCCAAAGCGGGATCACCACTCTACACTGTCAAGGCGCTAATTCCGGTGATAGACGCTAACGGATTTGAAACCGATCTGAGGACAGCAACGCAAGGACAAGCATTCTGTTTACAGGTATTCGACCATTGGTCGATTGTCCCAGGTATGGATCGCATTCCACACTGAATTGTGCGTGTCAATCTAAATAAGAGACCACAGGTGATCCCACAGACTCGAGCATCAAGCTTCGGCCGTTGGAACCCGCTTCGGGACAGGCATTGGCGAGAGACCTAGTGCTGAAAACGCGCCGAAGAAAAGGGCTTGGCGACCAGATTGCTGTATCTAAATATTTGGACGATGAGTTCGTGGTAAGCACCTGGGTCTCACGTTAGCGAGTAGAGAGACTAAAAAAACATTTAGCTTGCTCTTTCGGCATCAGGACATGCGGATCTGCTCGGTTAATAGGTGTAAAGTACATGTACTTATGTAGTTGTGTGTGCAATGCAAGATTTCGTGTCGTGTCGCGTCAGCACGTGATGTGTGGGACATGCCACGTATGCGATAGGTATTTATTGTGAAAGACCGTGACGGGTCACTTTACAGCTTACTTGCCCATTTACCCTTCCTTTATTCGGTCCTTCGTACTCCAATGCGAAGCGTAGCGCTTTCTTTACTGGCTCTCGCTGCCACTGGCGCGTTGGCTCAGTCGGACACCCCCAAGCCTCAATTTACAGTATGTGTACATCCGTTCCCCCAACACCATCCGTGCTAAGTGATTCCTCAGCCCACAGAAATCAAGGCGCCTTTTGTTGAACAGTTCACCGGAGACTGGTCCGAACGCTGGACACCTTCAGAGGCTACCAAGAAGACCCCCGTTGGCGGCGAGACTTTCAGTTACGTTGGCAAATGGGAGGTCGAGGACCCATCTATCTCTGTCATTGAAGGCGACAAGGGGCTCGTTGCTAAAAGCAAAGCCGCCCACCATGCTATCTCTGCTCCCTTTGCTAAACCCATCGATTTCAAGGACAAGCCCCTGGTTGTCCAATATGAGGTCAAGTACCAGAAAGGCGGGAACTGCGGTGGTGGTTATGTCAAACTTCTTGAAGATGGTTTCCAAACCAGTGGAAAGGAGTTCTCAGACACTACGCCTTGGGTTGTCATGTTCGGTCCTGACCTGACATGCCCAGGAACTAAGGTCAGTTTGCAGTTTAGAGGGGTAATGTTGTCGCATGCGTGTTCTAAAATGTGACGTTAGGTTCACTTCATCTTCCGTCACAAAAACCCTAAAACTGGCGAAACTGAGGAGAAGCACCTCAGTGCGCCCCCCCGTCCCACCATCGAGAAACTTACAAACCTTTATACCCTCATTGTCAAGTCAGTGGTCTTCTCTTTTTCGGTCGTGGTGATGACGTCTGACCATACAGTAGTCCCGATAATACCTTTGAGGTGCTTATCAACGGGGAGAGTGAAAAGAAAGGCAGCCTTCTTGAGAATTTCGAACCGCCAGTCAACCCACCCAAGGAGATCGATGACCCCGAAGACAGCAAACCTGACGACTGGGTTGATGAAGCCACTATTCCTGACCCTGAGGCGAAGAAGGTATGTCAGTTGTTCTTTTCTTTTAATTCTATGTTTAATTCCTCTCTTAGCCTGCAGACTGGGATGAGGATGCTCCCTTTGAAGTTGTTGACGAAGAAGCCGTAAAGCCCGAGGGCTGGCTTTCTGACGAACCGTTGACTATCGCCGACCCTGGTGGGTCTACCTCTTGCTTTTGTATAAATAACGTTCACACTCGATCTCAGATGCGACCAAGCCTGAAGAGTGGGATGAAGAGGAAGACGGTGAATGGATCGCTCCCACCATTTCCAACCCCAAATGCGCTGAAGCCGGATGTGGAGAATGGAAACGGTTTGTTCACTTCGCCTCTCGTCCACAGTTTAAAGCCTGAGACTTTTTCTAGCCCGAACAAACCCAACCCGGCCTATAAGGGCAAATGGTCAGCTCCACAGGTCGCCAACCCTGCATACAAAGGTCTCTGGGCGCCTCGCAAGATCCCCAATCCCGATTACTTCGAGGATCTTACTCCCGTCAAATCCCTGAACAAAATCGTGGGTACTTGTTTATTTCATTTATTTTCGTCACCAACGTTGAGGATAGGGCGGTGTTGGTATTGAACTTTGGACCATGACCGAGGACATTCTCTTTGACAACTTATACGTTGGCCATTCCCCCGAAGATGCCAAGCGGCTAGCTGCTGAAACCTTCGAGGTCAAGAAGCCACTCGAAGTTGCTGCCGACAAGCCTGTTGCCGCTGAAGAGGACGACGATGAGTCGATTTCCTTCAAGGACGACCCCATTAGCTTCATCCGCACTCGTGTGATCTCATTCATTGAGGCTGCCAAACTTGATCCCCTCGAGGCCTTCAAGTCTCAGCCTGAGACTGGTGCTGCTCTTGCGGGTGCTCTGTTCACTCTCTTTGGAATGCTCGGTGCTTTGGTCAGTATCATCGGTGGTGCCCAAAAACCTGTTGTTACCAAGGTAAGATTAGAAAATTGGACTGATCTGACAGATAAGCTAATTGCTTGGCATAGTCTGCGAAGAAAACCGAATCTTCCGACGAAAAGAAAAAGGCTGAGGCGTCTGTTTCATCAGCTGTTGACACCAAGGGCGATGGTCTGAAGAAGCGTAATGTGAAATAAAGACGGTGTAATTTATGGGTCAGGTGTGGGGGGTGTTGATTTGCGCATCTGTTTGTGCTGTGGTCGATGGTGGCAGACTCGCATGAGCCTTCCAAGGCCAGCTACTGGCAATACTTAAAGCATATGATATTGCAATACACACTTTTCTTTAATTAGAAGCAAAACGCATTACCTAAGCAGTAGTTAACTTGTTCGTTCCATTGGCATGCGAGTCCGGAATTTCCTTTCTTTCCTTCTGATCATGTCTCGACGTTCTCATTCACTCTCTCCATCTCCTCGGGCACCAAAACGAACTAAGACTGACCATCTCACTCAGGAGGATTTCAAGGATGGGGTCTTCCTCGCACCAATGGTCCGCTCTGGCGCCCGTATGTCAAAAAATCAATAAAAGAGCAAAATTTGACTCCCTTTTTTTTTTTCCAGTTCCTACCCGACTCTTTGCCCTAAAACATGGCGCCACTCTCGTCTGGGGTCCAGAGATTGTAGACAAAGCCATTTTGCATTCTACGCGCGAAGTCGATCGTACGCATGAGAAACTCTCTTTGACATTAACTTATACGAATGAAATTTAGCTGTAACGGGGGTCATATCATACAATGGTGTATCGCGAGCCATCTTCTCCACCCACCCCATCGAAAAGCCATATCTGATATATCAGATCGGTTCTTCTGACCCCAAGCTCGCTGTGCAAGCAGCCAAAACGGTAATGCAGGATGTTTCCGGCTTCGACCTGAACTGTGGCTGCCCGAAACCTTTCTCAACTCACGCCGGAATGGGGGCTGCCCTCCTCACAAACCCGGACCTGCTATGCTCCATTTTGACTGCACTGCGCGAAGAGATGCCTCCTCATATCACGGTTACAGCCAAGATTCGATTGCTCCCTTCACAAGAGGACACCCTAAAGCTCGTCGAACGTATTGTGAATACAGGGGTTCATGCATTGACGGTGCACTGCAGAACGAGAAACATGCGAGAAAGGGACAAGGCAGTCATTGAGAGGTTGAGGGAGATCGTTGATTTTGTGGAAGGGATGGGGAAAAACATCGCCGTGATTGAAAATGGGGATTGTAAGGACTGGGAGGATGCGAGACGCGTGCGGGAAATAACTGGCGCACATTCGGTTATGATTGCCCGAGGGGCAGAGTCAAATCCGACGTGTTTTTCGTCTCGACCACTCAAAGACGTCGATACTACCCTCCTCCCTGCATATCTGCGAGTGGTATGTAAATTCTACAGTGGTCTTCATGCCAGCTTTCATATTTTCTCTGTTTCAGAGCCAATACCTAGGAAATCATTTTAGCCTCACCAAATTCTGCATCAACCAATTCAAAGGAACTCGAGTGGCGGTCTCGAAAACGGAGTCTCATGCTCTCCGTCAAACTATTAGTCAAGCGAAAAATTACTCGAATCTGGTGGAAATCATGGGACCTTCCTCTGGTGAAGAAGATTTCCAGCAGATCGTCAAAGCCATCGAAGAACACCCTCCTAAGGAACATCGGATGATAATCGACCCACATACTCGAGACTACAGAAACGAAGAGGCGTCCACGGTGACACCAGAAGGAACTCAAAATCCTGAACCGCCAGGTTCTGGGGCACCGCTTCTCCCGAATGATATGGGAAAAGTCCTGACTACAATACCTGGACGCGATGCCACTACTCCAACACCTAGTGGACGCATAACCCTCGCTTCCATATAAACTTATATTGTGATGCAACTTGTATATCAAGCGTCGATAATACATACATTAGATTAACATTACCCTTACTCGTCAGCCTCGATGTCCACCAACTCCCGACCCTCCTCAACCATCTCCCCAGCTTTACAGCCAACAGCCCTGACAACCCCTGCTGCGTCGGCACGCAAGACTGTCTCCGTTTTCATGCTCTCGATCACAACGACAGCTTGACCTTTCTCTACGCGATCGCCAACTTTAACGCGTAGTTCCACAATTAAACTCGGCATGGGTGCCTTTAGCGCACCCTTAGCTGAAATTAGGTCTCCGCCAAGCGATAGGAACCATTTTGGAGAAGGTAAAATCAGCGTGGTTTTCTGGCCTCCAGCGAAAATATGCAAACGTTCCATCGTGTTGGGGGATTGTGAAGCAGGGACGGCTGCGTGCGGAGGTTGAGAAACAATGGTTGTGCGTGAATGCTCATTGTTCAGCGTCACAGAAAGGGTGTTTGGGTCAAGCAACTGGGCTGCAACAGAGGAAAATTGCACAGAACCCTCCGTGGTCTTCACAGTCACATTGTATAGATTTGGGGCGACCTGCACAACCTCGGCAGATGATTCTTGCTCCATGTCTTCTGTCTGGATTGTGACAATACGTTTATACATGTCGCCACCAAACCGTCGCGAAGTCAAAGCTGTCCACGGTGTAGACAGGCCCAAATTAGATTGCTGTTGGTCACGGATGGTTATGAAGAGGGCCGCTTGTGCTGTGATCTCAGCGCTGGGCCTCGGTAAAGCCGGGAATAATTCATCAAAGTGTTTCTAACAGGAAGTAAGCCTTTCATTAATCGACAGACGAAAATTTGAGAGGACTATTCATACCGGAATAAACCCTGTTTCGACCTCTGCATTAATGAAAGCCTGATTACCCGCTAGACATCTAAGAAACTCTACATTGGTTGAAACGCCCACGACGTGATACTCGTCCAAAGCCCTCCGTAATATTCGTAGGGCTTCGGTGCGATTCCTACCATGCACGACCACCTTGGCGATCATAGGGTCGTAGAAAACGCCAATCAACGAACCCTGCGTGAAACCTTGTTCAATGCGCACGGAAGGCGCGATATCTAGGGCGGGGGCGTCAGATTCTGCAGGACCAAGAGCTGAAAATGGCGATGTCGTTTTATCAGATCTTTTAGGGTAGGAAGGTGCGAAATTATGCGTTGGTGTAGGCGTTGACAAGTAGAGCAGAGTCCCAGAATCCGGCAGAAAGTTATTACGTGGATTTTCTGCGTATATACGCGCCTCGAATGCGTGTCCAACCATGGGTATTGATTCTTGTGAAAGAGGCAGAGGATTCCCAGCGGCGACCTATCGTTACAGTCAGATACACCGAGGGCAGCTTCAGTACCAGTTCCATACCTCCAGTTGCCATTCTACCAAGTCCAACCCTGTTATCATTTCTGTCACAGGATGCTCAACCTGAAGGCGGGTATTCCTGTTTCACCATCATTAATGAGAAAAGGTTGGGCAGTTACTCGCGCCAAGCTTACATTTCCATGAAGTAGAACTTCTGAGTGTCATTGTCGAAAATAAATTCGACGGTTCCAGCGCCAACATAATTGACCGCCTTTGCAGCAGCTATTGCTTTAGCACCAAGATCTGCACGAAGTTCTGGGGAAAGTCCAGGAGCTGGAGCCTGAGAGGGAAATTTGAGTACACCGACGATTTTGAAATGGACAATATACCTCTTCAATGATCTTTTGGTTTCGCCGTTGTACAGAGCAATCGCGCTCCCAGAGGCTGACTACATTTCCTAACATATCCGCGAAGACTTGTACCTCCACATGCCTAGGAGTTTCGATATATTTTTCGATCAGGACTATATCATTCCCAAATGCTTTGAGAGATTCTCGCTTGGCAGACGAAAGGGCTTCGTGGAATGCCGCGGCAGAAGGAGTTGTAGCAGCACGCATCCCCTTCCCACCACCGCCATGAATGGCTTTGATGAGAACCGGGAAACCTTGTGCGTACTCGATGAGGATATTTGCAGCATACACGGGGTGATAAAAACTATTCACCAATCTTTTGCGCTTCAGCGAACAGAAAATCGGCATTTTGATTATCTCCGTGATAACCTGGTACACAAGGAACTCCAGCGTCTGGCAGAGGAAGATAAGGTACTGGTGAGAGGTATCATGAAGCCGAACCTACTTATCATAATATTCTTCGATTCACTGAACGGCATATATAAGTTGCATCCACGTACATATGACTGAACTTCCTCACCTCTTGGACCCCATGCTGACGATCGCACTCGCGGGTGGGCCAATGAAAACAATGCCTTCTTCCGCCAGTCGTCTCGAGAAATTAGCATTCTCGCTCAAGAACCCATAGCTATTAACCATTAACATAAATATATCCCGTCTCAGCGGATGAAAGGGTGAAAATAATCACCCAGGGTGAACCGCCTAATAAAAGAGGGGTTCCAGTAAATAACTCTTCTGACGAAGGAACTGTTACACACCTGAGCTCCACTGCGATGGCATACATTGATGATCTTATCCATGTCAAGCTTGAGAAGGATAGTTTACTCGGTCAGAGTTGTTTACATCAGAACAGACTCAATGACATACATAACTTTCTGAAGAAGGAGCAGGGCCTATACAATATGCCTCATCTGCCTGTTCAGAGTGATTAGCCTCAACGTCTACCACGGTCCCAAGGGCTGCGTACCATCTTTACATGGAGGGAGTCTTTGTCCACGTCACTATAGACTGCCACGGATTTGATCCCCAGCTTCTTTGCAGTACGAATGACGCGACAAGCAATCTCTCCCCTGCATGAACCTGCATAAATACCACATTCTGCGCAATCGCCAACGAATAGATATTACCTATTTGCAACTAATATCTTATCGAAATGGGGGAACCGGGCGAACTCGCTTGAAGAAACTTTTGGGGGTGTTTAGAACAACAATAGTTACAGGGCATTGAAACTCACTACGACTCTCTGAAGCATAACTTCGGTGCAAAACCCTCAGGTTCAAGACAGGTATTGCAACCCTCCCCTTCGACGTAAATACGTCGCGCCTTCCAGACGTCGCCCTCAAGCTATGAGTTGGAATTCCACGGAAACCAGAGACGGAACTTGAGGCGCGTCCAACAGCCGACAGATGCTTAGAAACCACAGTACGTTTAGAAGGAATCATGAAGTTAGCTAATGAAAAGAATTAGATGCTCGGGGGTGAGTTGTCTGGAGGTTCAAGAAGAGATGGGGCGCGGACGGAGCTCGCCAAAATCCAAGCACCAACTTCGTTCACGGCGGCAATCAGTTTAACATGACCGAGATCCGACTAACGTGACCCTTTACAGTGAGCATGTGCTCTTAATTGGCGCGACGACGACGCGACCACACATGCATTAAATATAAGTAGTTACTTATTATTTAATATGAAAAATTGGTGACACAAAAGAAGTCGTCTTCACTCACTACGACCGTAAGTATTCGTTGAGACTTCAGTCTGTAATGAGAAAGGACCTGATGCTCTCTTGCTAAAAACGTATACAACTGCTCGCGCACCTGCATGACTTACATTCCTGGCTCCGCAGCACAATGAAAACATTCGGACTCGTTCCAAAGCAATAAGAAAGAGGGATACACAGTAAAATGACCAGGTCACTAATTCCACATCGCCCGGCTGAGCGGACAAACTCGGAACTAGTGTGAGCATGCGTGAATAAAAAATTGAACCCCACCCGGATTGAACGGATGACCTTGAGGAATCTCATACCTGGAATCTCACGCTCTACCACTGAGCTAGGGGTCCCTATATTTGATGTGCGCTCTGTACCTGGAAATCACTCCCCCCTGCTTAACCTAGAATCCAGAGAATAAAATGATACTCCACTTCTTCTGATGTAATAGGATTCGTTATATCTATTCCAAAAAAAGTATTATATGGTAGGGTATGTACTATAATACTTTACAGGAACATGTCCATGAAAACTGGCCTTAAGAAATGAGTGTGGTAGGGTACATAGGATGACTGTAATAGTTTAAGATGCAGTGGAAATGGAAATGACAGGGAGAAATAGATGGCAAGCCGTCCCATATGAGAATTGCAGGCGCGAAACGGAGAAATAGTATAGGGTCCACCTCAAAACGTAGGAGTACCGCCTCTGACCTCTATTCAGGACGAGGCCTTACATAATGAGGCAATCCTTGTCCTTGCCGCCCTTACTGGTATCGTCGCCTGACTCTCGGTGAAGGACCGCGCCTGGGCCTCCCGGTTGGTGCACAGGCTGGGTCTGCGGGCCCCGCAGACGTTGTGCAGCACGCTTATCGCCCAGTTCGGCTGCACGTTTGTAATACGAGATAGACCTGATGAGTACGCGAAGTTATTAGAACAAGGCATAAATAGCGTGACCCAAGGCCGAAAAAGGCAGATAAATTTCAAGACACCCACTCTTGCATGTTCGGTGTTGTCCCAATTCCAACCTCAAGGAAATAACCCACTGCGTACATGGCCTTTGCCAAGCCCGCCTCTGCAGCTTTCTGTGCCCATAAGAATGCTTCGGTATCGGACTGCGGCAGAACGCCCGGAGAGCCAACGAGATACCATGCTGTCAAGGCAAAACATGCGTCGCGATGATTCTGCTGGGCAGCAATATTCTGAGGAGGATTGAATAGGTTGGAAGTCATGACGAATCAGCCGATAAACTCACGTAGTAGTGTATTGAAAGAGCCGGGTCTTGAGGACAACCCATTTTCCCGTATTCATAACACTCTCCTAACCGGTATGCACTTGGAGCATACCCCAGTTCAGCGGCCTGCGCCAACAGTTCAATCGAGTACTCGCAGTCGACGAACAAGACATTTTCAATTCCTCGTTCGTGAAGAAGGGCCAGTTCATGCAACGCATGGGGGAACTCGGCTGTTGCATTTTCGGCACTTCTCTTGAGCCATTTGATACCTTCCCTGGGGCTCTTTGACAGTCCAAGCTCTCCGTTAAGCTCGGCGATACCGAGACGATACATTGCACCAGGATGCAAGGCCGCAGCAGCCTTGCGGAAAAATTGTAATGCCTTTGGAGATTCTCTTCTGCAACCCCAACCGTTCTCGCAGCAGACACCCGCTCGGTAAGCCGCATCCGGATGATTGTGTTTTGTGGCAAGGACAAAGAGGGGATAGGCGCGGTCAAAATCTTGCTTATTCTTAATGGTTCCGATGCCGTTTGCGTAGCAATCAGCCAAAAAGTATTGGCTTTGGGGATGACCTCTGTCGGCGAGACGCTTGAGCAGGGCCATAGCCTCGCGAATGAGGTCTTCGCGCTTGTCTATTGCCTTCTCAACCTCCATTACGTTTCCAGGGGTCTTCTCGGGGATGGGCATGGACTTCGATGCATCGATCATGAATACAGCGAACTCGAACTGGAGGTCGGGGTCCTGCGTTTTTTTGGCATTGGCTCGGTAGAGTTCAAGGGTGCGTTCATGAGAAAGGAGGGAAGCCTGGTTCCCCGGCCGGAGATGAGAATGATCAAGGATGGGACCGGGTGGAGGCGACGGCGAGCGCACAGATTTAGTCGCAACAGAACCATTTCGGTAGTCAGCAACGGGGTTGTAGGGACCGTTGGGATGGAGCCCGCCGTTCTGGTTCGAGGAGGCGCCATTAAAGAAATCATCGTTATCATCCTCCTGCTCAGGAGAATGGTCGTCGTAGAAATCCTGATCTTGCTCGAACTGGGTGACCGGTAGACTTGGAAGTTCCCTACTAGAGGTTGTTGGCATGAACTGGGACTGGCGCTGTTCCGGGGGCGGGGCAAAGTCTCTTGAGGGTGAATGAGAAGGCTGCTGGAGGTCCCAGAGCTTTGGCGGGGTCGCAGGCTGGGGAGCGTACATGGCCATGATGATGGTGGCTCAGAGCAAGGCCGATCGGAGGACTCATCGACGTCAGCCATAGGTCACACAGTCACACCTCTCTCCCTCTTCCATGGAGTCCTCCCTCCGGACACGGCCGTCCCAGGCTCCCCGCAAGCCCCAGCGCTCACCTACAAAACTTACAAAACAAGGTGCAGGGCCCACCCCCCGCGACAGGGGAAAGAATCGCGTCGATGACAAGATAAAGAAGCGCATGTCAACTCGCTATGCCGATATATCCAGTCCAACCCAACTGTCGGGCGTCCCAGCCATGCCATCTTTCATGGGCCTTATCCCTGCCGGTCAGAGACTAGAAGTGTCCGGACGTGAAGGAGAGGAGGACGTACGAGATAGGACAGGCACGAGGGACGACGCCAAAGTCGTAGGCGATGATAAGAAACTTCTAAGTGCTGAGGACTTTGATCCTGCTGCATGTACGTATCTACCTGTCAATTATTCGTGTTCACGCACCTGTAATTTCAACTAGATCTTAAACTCAAACTGGAAAGTTCGACAGAAGCTGAACTCAAGTCATTGCAATCTTCCCTTCGCAACGCTGTTGATGACACTTCGTCCGAACTCCAACGCAGCGTTTTTAAAAAGTATGCGCGAAGCACTTATTTTTCGACTATGAGGATTAATCATTTACTCAGTTATGCCGAATTTGTGCTCATCTCCAAAGAAATTTCGGTTCTAGAAAATGAGATGCTCGAACTGAAAGACCTCTTGTCTGATTACAAGTCAATGCCATCTACACTGCACATTCCTGATCCAACCTCAACATCTTCGTCGATTTTATCTACCTATAAACGATCTTCAGTCGCCGATTTGCGTGTCCTGTACTTCAACCAAATGCAGACTCTGCACGCATCCATCGAGGGCGCGTCCAAGTTTGTGCCTACCACCCCAGGAAGGCATGTGGTTGGAGAAATGGAAAACGTGTACAGCCTTAATGCTGCAACCTACAAGGTCACCGGAAAAGTCAAGTTTATTGTCCTCGATGATGCAGTGTTGGTCGCGAAAAGGAGACGGCGAAATGCAGGCCAAGGAGGCGACGGAAGCGGTTCAACGGTGAATGAGGGTAAACTTGTGGCAGAAAAGTGCTGGCCATTGAGCGAGATGTTAGTCCTAGACACCAAGGATTCGCCTAGTTTGTTCCTTCAGTGTGTTTCCAACGATACAGTATTGAGACGTTCTCTTTTTAGGCATGACCAATGTATTCAAAATCCGGCATGGCAAAGAAACTCACGTTTACAGGACAGAAACTCCTTCAGACAAAAAGAATTTACTCTCCCAATTCAGACAAGTCGCCGAAGAACTCTCTCAAAAGCGAAGAAAAGAGCGTGAAGGAGAACATGAACGTAGGAAAAGTATGTGGCAGGGAGGAGCTAGTGTACCTGGAGGCGGGGTGAGAACAATCTTCTTGCTACTGTCCTTGATATTAACGAAAACCCCAGCGGAATTCTCCCGCACCTCCTGTTCCAGATTGGATGGTTGATTTGGCAAAGAAGGGTGGAGAGATTCCTGGTCTTGGGACAGATGCAAAGGAGAAGGCAGAAAGAGATGCGAGATGGGTAAGCGAGTGGTCTGATGATCTCACAGTGGCCATTGCCCTGAAAGAATGGGGGAAAGCGGTTGATTTCGTTGAGAAAGGTACCCGTTTTCTTGCTGATCCCGTCAAGCCTCTAAACTTCTGACATTAGGACAAAGTAAACTTGTCACCACGCCTCTTCTATCCACGAAACTTCCCCAACTTACAAGCCAGCTAGTTTCGTCTCTCCTCGTCTCCCTGGCCCTTCCGTCGGGCCGGAAGTCGACTGTTGTTGCACTTATTTCATTATTAAACCGCTTGAAAGCCGGGGCTGCTGCTCGCAGCACCTTCCTTGAGATGCGTTCCAAGGTCATCCATGGCTTAATTCGAAAAATCAGGTTCGAAGGTCACACTGGAACCTACATTGGGGAGCTGGCGGTCGTTTATTTCACCGGGATAAAACACACTGCTGATTGGTATTTGGCAAGTTTCAAGGAAAACGAAGTTGCGAGCTGTAGGTCTATCCTTGTTCCGTCTTGCGCTCTTGGATTATGTTCTGTCTCCTAGCCTTTATCACTTGGACCAAGAAACAACTAGAAGATTATGCCGAAATTTTCCGCAAACAAGTTTATACTAAAGACGTTGACCGAAAAGTTGTAGCAGAGGCTATTTCCATCACGCTGACGCAGAGCAGAAAGGTTCACTCCTGTACTTCCAGAAGTCTTCACATACTCACTTTTGCTGATAGCTCCTTCAAGAGTACGGCCTTGACTTCCGATACCTATTAGACGACCTCTTATCCGAGCACCCGAAGGAGCAGGTGAAAGCTGCCACCGCCTTCTCCCAAGGCCGTCGACTCTCCAACGCTACTTCGTCGTCATCTGTCACATTAACCAAAGAAGATGAACACGAGTCTAGCCCTCAGTTACAACCCGCACCGCCGATGCCTACTTTGTCAGCACCACCACCACCCATCAATCGTCGGCGGTCCCCAGCTCCAGCAGCCGAGAGCCAGAAATTAAGTAATCCCCTTCCTCCACTCACTACCAATGCTGGCTCTTTACATCCTCCTCCATCTGCTGGCCTCAAATCTCCGGGCAGCATTATGAGTACGAATACTGGGCGTTTTGAGATTACAAATGGCACCACTGCACCTCTATTCTCCCTTCGCCAGAACACCACAAATTATCCGCTTTCTTCAATGGCCCGCGCTAGGACGCCAGTGTCCGCAGTTCAACAACCAGTAACTACACCCACATCAGCTCCCGTTCCAGCAGTTCCACTTGCGTCTCCTCTGCCCCGACCGCCTATGAGTGCAACACCCTACCGCACCAGAGATCGCGCCGATAGTTTCAGGGATAGAGAACCAGATGGCATTGGGGGTTATCGCGAGAGGCTCCCTCGCTCTGCGCGTGCGAGCCCCGTTCCACGCAGCCCTGCACCACTTCCACCCCGTTCAGGGAACCGACCAGGCAGTGCTATGGGTCAACGGACTCCAGTAGCTGTTGCTCAACACGAGGGCATGATTTGAATTTCAGTGATATTTTGGTTTTTATAGATTCGCCACAGATTGTATATTTATTGCATTGTAACTTTTGTTATAATCTGGACATTTCAAAGGGAAAGAATATTGACAGAGTTTGTTGAATTTGAATTCAACTTACAACTACGATCGTCATAGATTCGCCACATATTGTATATTTATTGCATTGTAACTTTTGTTATAATCTGGACATTTCAAAGGGAAAGAATATTGACGGAGTTTGTTGAATTTGAATTCAACTTACAACTACGATCGTCACTGACCATTATCCAATATACAGGCTTCATAGCTTTCTTTTACTCGATCTTTGGCGGCACTTTGTGTATGAAAGAGATTATGCATGAGAATATCGCCGGATTATTTTGACGCAGCAGTAGGGATTAGCCCGCGCTTCCAGATTACCAGCCCTTTGTCTGGTCCATGGATGAATTGATATCCCGAAGTTCGTGGCACAACATCAATGTGCTCCCATAATGAGACTGGAATTCACAGAGATCTCACAATTCCCAACCGGCTTTGACCACGACATGACCCAAATATCAATTGATACCCGATACCGGTGCGCTGCACGGCCGACCCATCCACATGCAGACACAGTCTCGAATTTTCCCCCGCATGGATGCCGACAATGATAGATAAACGAGGGGTCGTTAATACACGCCAATATGACTGGTGATTATGTGGTAGGGGCTGCAGGTTGAACGAATGACGTCCGTACATCGGGCTGTCTGAAGGCGGCGTGTCCTTGTGCTTCGTTAGCTGCCCGCGCTATTGATTGAGCAATTCGCAATGCCTCTTTGACGAGAACAAAAGAGGGAAGTGTGACAGGTGTGAGCGAATGCAGTTCTGTGGGAATTAATTAACTATGTAAATTTTCTGGGGTGGTACAGGTTACCTTTGAACAACAGGACATAGCGCATAATCCGTTGCGTAGGTTGAATAGCCAGATCCCGTACGGTCGGTCTTGCTTTGCTGTTTCTGCGTATCTTATTAGGCTCTGGAATAACGACAGATAGGCCGCTTTCTGCGGTTTGGGTACGCATCGACGTCGCTCGTGAACGAGGTTTCTTCGGTTTCCCATTGGGAGAGCGCTCAACAGCGTCTTCTGAATCACTCTTACTTCTTCCACTCTCTTCAGAGTTAAAAAAGTGCCCAACGACGCGACACCAACTCACAAAGGAGTCATTTAAGTTGCCACTCAACGCCAACAACGCCTCAGATACCCCTTGAACGCTAGGGTTTTGTTCCATTAGTCTCAATAATGCCTCGCTTGCAGTGATCAGCCCTGGCAAGTATGGAAGCATTTCTGGTGGAGGGGGACTACTTGTTCCATTTGTTATTAATGTCTTCAGGGATGAAATATAACGGCGTTCAGTGCGAATTAATTCCCGGCAGAGAAGCAGGGCCTGACGAGCAGAAGTCCATGATGAATCCAAGGGAGGATTTGAGTCTTGTTCGAGTTCCTCCGGTTGAAGGGGATACTCTGCATAGGAATCCAGGAGCTGGGTTTGGTAGAGAGGCGGTGGACATAAATCGAGGCGATGCGGATCAGGAGAAGGGAATTTGTATGCTTCCTGCTTAATCCTCATGTTCTCCAAGTCATCGACAAAACGTTCGTCGCTAATACCATCATCTGCGATCGCCATTGCGAGTGACCAAGGCCTCGATGGTTGTTGGGTGGCGGCCTCCTTCGCCTTGCGAAGCACGGAACGCCTTCTGGTAGAATTTGATGTTGACAATTCAGGTCGTAGATGGGTGCGGGGGGTAGCTTCTTGAACCGCGACAATAGAGGTGGGCCGAGACTCAATATATGGGGACGATGAACCCCCATGCGACTCCGAATCAGGCGACCTGATAGGGGATAAAGCCTCACCGGTCCACGCCAACGACACGAGGGCATCGGTATTCATGCTGCTGGATACCGGTTTGGGCCTCGGACCCGAAGAAGGCTGTATTTTTGTCTGTGAAGAAGTTGGTCAATGGAGACGGAAACCTTCATTCATGTTGTAGAATGACTCACTTGCAAAAAAGACTTCGACCTTACGACGACTCGGTCGGTGCTGGAATTCAACAGGGAAGTGAAAGGTGATGAAGTTTCCGACATGGAGAGGGATCGTTTCCTTTTCTCTCCTTTTTCCAGCTTCTTTGGAGTTCTGCCGTCAGAAGGCAGGGGTGGATAATTTGGTTTGGGTGGCAAAGCACGATTCAAGAGGGGAGTTCGTGAATGGGTGGAAAGAACGGAATTCGATCGAGATGGCACAACAGCCTCGATATCCAGTGTTTCATAGTGTAACTGTTGATAACGAGGTCGAAATTTACGCAGTTTCCGCTTGCGTGGCGGTGGCGGGTGATTTAGAAAGTCGTAGTGACTTGGTGTCATAATGGAGCTTTCAAAACTGAGCGAGGAAGAAGGAGATTCTGGTACAAAAGATTCATGTACTTGACGGGTTTGGTCGTAATCACAATATGGACAGAATTCCAGTTGCTGATATCCACATGCGCATAGCCTTTTGGAGGAGTCACGCCTGTGTTCGGGGTCTGGCCTGGTCACCGTGATAGCAGTAGTAGGGGCGTCAGGTGCAGGCGATGCGTTTTCTTCAGAAGAAACATCGGGTGGGGAAGAACCACGCAGAAGGCGATAAGCGTTTGAGGAAAAGATTGCAAGAGCCTTGAATGACTCCCAAAGCATCCGCTCAGCCAACGGGGAAGTTGCACCGCAATCGTTGCTTTTTAGAGAATCCCTGATCTAAAAACAAACGAGAAAAGAGATCTACAAACTAGGACGTAGGGCAGATCAAGGGAGATGGTGATTTACTAGCTGTGAGGATTCAATCTGATTCAGGAAACAGGTGCATCGAGCACGTGACGTATCGCGAATTCTAGCGATGGCAAGCAAACTGAACCTTTCTCACTGTGTCCCGCTAAATCATCTCCAGCATGTGGGAAAGGACGCTCCAAGACCTCGTTCGAGGTTTACGCGCAAACAAGAAAGATGAAGCCAAGTTCATCGCGAAAGCCGTTGACGAGATCAGACGTGAAATCAAAACGGACGATATGGAGCTCAAGGCAGGCGCCGTTCTTAAGCTCACATATGTGCGTTGAAATGCATTTTTGATGTGAATCCGTCTTGCCTGATGTACCTATCAGCTTGACATGCTTGGGTATGACATGAGTTGGGCATCATTCCATGTCGTGGAGGTCATGTCTTCTCCTAAAGTACACCTGAAAAGCGTAGGATACCTTGCCGCTGCACAGTCTTTTGAACAGGACACCGACGTCCTCATGCTCACCACCAATCTCCTCAAGAAGGTTGGCCACTTTAGCTTCCATTTACTTCGAGACCATACTCATTTCTTAGGACTTGAGTTCGACGCCCGCAGATATCGCTGTGACGCTAGACGGACTATCCCACATTGTTAACCCAGAACTAGCCCGAGATATATCACCAGAACTCATCGCCATGCTCAACCACTCTCGACCAAACATCAGAAAACGTGCCATCCTTGCTCTTTACAAAACTCTTGTAAAATATCCTGAAGCTATCAACCTCGCTCGTGTCCGCCTCGAGGAAAAACTCGAAGATCCTGATCCCTGTCAGTATCCATTGACTTTCCGCGGGAGATTTTTTTTAATTGGAGTTTTCAGCTGTGGTTGCGGCAACAGTTAACGTACTCTGCGAGCTTGCTCGGCGGACCCCAAGAGATTACCTTTCACTTGCCCCACAGCTCTTCCATCTCCTAACTTCCTCAACAAATAACTGGATGCTCATCAAGATTATCAAGCTGGTAAACAGATTGTATATCCTCCTCCCTTGTTAGCTCATATTTTAATAAACAGTTTGGTTCTTTGTCTCCCCACGAACCCCGTTTAGTGAAGAAGCTACAACCCCCTATCACTGAGCTTATTTCGACAACTCCTGCGATTTCTCTGCTTTACGAATGCGTGCACACTTGTATAATTGGCGGAATGCTGCAAGGCTCGTCTGGAGATTCGCTTGCAAAGCTTTGTGTATCCAAGTTAGCCACCTTTATCCAAGACGCAGATCAAAACCGTGGGCTTAGTTGTTTTGTGTTTCTATTTCCAACTGAATCCACTTTTATTTTATTTTATCAGTTAAATATATTGCTTTGCTCGCCATGGCTAAAATTGTGCCTACCCACCCACATCTTATAACCGAGTATCAAGACACCATCTTCACCAGTATAAACGACCAAGACATTAGCATACGCATGCGCGCTCTGGATTTAC
>Ga0307517_10002187_pt1 | contig 31620 bp, 30 predicted proteins | sample 23_EM_MG_FD_194515 | JGI IMG/M metagenome (GOLD analysis project Ga0307517, IMG submission 194515) | Populus trichocarpa ectomycorrhiza microbial communities from riparian zone in the Pacific Northwest, United States - 23_EM | ecosystem: Host-associated > Plants > Roots > Unclassified | place... | reverse complement strand
TTAACTCCGCCAATCCATGACCCGAGCTTCGGGCTTAATGTGATGATAACTAGGCATAAAAGAAGTAAATAATGGCCGGTAAGTCTTAGTCTACTCGCAAATTAAAGTCTGATTCGGAGCTGTGTGAACCTCCTCTGTCTTAATTTGTCCTTGATTGCTTCCTTCATTAATTGTCTCAATGCAGGGTCTTCAAACCAAATTGAATTTGATATGATGAAAATTATCATAATTGATATCTTCAAAATAAAAAAATAAAAAAGCACATGTCATACATGTGGACTTGTAGAGTGCCTGTCCTTGTAAGTAGTAGGCCAGTCTTCACAAGTCCAGTAAAAAGACTAGCAACAGGGCAAATTCAATATGAAAGAGAGACTTTAACAAAACTCATCTTTTTTCCAAGGAAATGCAATGTGGCAAGTGAAGCTTCTCAGTCTTTACCACGTACATATTCCCTCTCTATAAAGACCTTCTCCACTCACCTTAGTTGGCATCACAAGCCTAGCTTTAGTAGATTCTTTTTGTAGCCCAAGAAGAGAGCAACCAGGCAAGAGGGAAAGAAATGTTTCAGAACATCGTTAATGCTATCGCATCATGCTGTGCAGGGGACAGTAAGATGAAGATCAAAGGCACTGTTGTGTTGATGAAGAAGAATGTCTTAGAATTCAATGACTTTCATGCTTCGGTTCTTGATCGTGGCCATGAGTTGTTAGGCCAAGGAGTCTCTCTGCAAGTCATTGGAACTGCTAAAAGTGACCCTCCAGGTATATACAACAGTTCTTTCATCATTTTGTTGCTGATTCAGTACTTCATGCCTTTTCAATCCCAAGATGTTTTTCTTTTATTGCTTGATGAAGTTCATTAAGAACACCTAGAGGGCTAGAATAAGCACCCAGGAGAGGAAATTCATACAAAAAGCCAATGGGGAGAGAGTGTAAGCCAAAGAGCAAGACAAGCTAGACATACATCAAAAACACAAGAAAAACCTCATCCTGCTCCCCAAGATCAGGATATCATCATGAGAGGCGGCAGTCCATAAACAAAAGAAAAGGGATGTAAGCTGCAAATCATGGCTCCTTTTGCCACAAGCCAGCTGAGCTTTATACAAATAGAGAATAGGTCCAGGGGCTGTAGAGCCAGAAGCCTGAACAACTAAACCTAGCTACCAAGCACCCCAAAAGACCACTCAACCCAGATCAGCAGCAGATTAGTATCCACAAGGGACACAATCAAATAGGATTTGCAGTAGAAAATTAAAGTTGGGAGGCTGGGGAAACCAGTAAATTTGCTAGTGGGGAGAACAAAGAATTTTAAATTAGCAAGTTTAAAACCCGACAGTGACAAGATTATTAATTTATGCTTGAGTCTCCATAGTTGACCATTTTCCATGTGTGGTTTACAGTCTTCCTTTCACACGTATATGCAGCGTTTTAATCAATGTTAACAAACTGGCCCCGTACGGTCACTCGGTACAAGCTGTGTAATGAGTTGGAGAATTTAACCTTATCCTGTTCAGTGACCTGCTCCAATCGAATACCCGCTATAATCAAATTTGATGCATACATCATGGTAGGGACCAGGAACATTAAGGCTGTGACAACTCTTCACAGTCACTGCCATGTTACTTTATGAAAATGCATGAAACAAATTCGAAGGCAGAAATTGTTTTTTCCTATGATATTTTTGCCTGTCATAGTTTTTAGGAAAACATTAAATATATAAGTTTGCCCGTCATATTTTATAGGAAAACATTAAATATATAAGGAGGATATTTTTGCCTGTCATATTTTATATAGAAAAACATTAAATATATAAAGAGTGAATTACTGGGGATCATGAGTTGGACGTGTTTCCTATAATTTGACCGGTCACCTATTTCTAAACCATGTTCAAGAGTGTGTTTATGATAAAAAATAAAATAAAAAGAAGAAGAAGGAAGAAATCATCAAACTATTAAGGTAGCATCAATTTTGCACTTAAATTATTTTTTGTATGGAAATTTACCCCTAAAACTATTTTAATTTCTCAATTATGACTTTTATAAGAATTACTTGATAGAAAGCATTAAATTTTCAAATGATGTCATGTTTTTACAAAAAGAAAAGTACAATTTTGATTGGAAACGTGGATGGAATGTCTTCAAAGTAGACAGAAACCCTTGATTGAAAATTCCTGAAATTTAAGAGTAAAATCGATACCAAAACCTTTTTTTTTACTGATAAGATTGAGATTTTCTGTATAGTTGGGCGGCATTTGTGAAGTTTTCCCTGGTTTGTATGGTGCCCATGATGGCCGTATTCATTCCTATGTGGGCCCATTCCACCCAATTTCTTATCCCATGCCCTACGTGCTCATGCTTATCATTTGATTTATTAGAAAACCTACGACAGGTACATAAAATATTTATAGAGATCTCAAGTAATTGGTTAATGCAGAGATCTTGTTAGATTTTATGAGATATGGACTTGCTTTACTGTCTGTTAAAGTGGAGATAACAAAAAGCTTCATAATTTGATGGTGGATTGTTGGTAGATGGGTCACAAGGCTGTAAGAAACTTGACTGGCTGTGCTTATTGTAGAATTATAGCTTGATTTGCTGCGCTAATTTCTTCTTTTGTTCTAACATGCTTCTTTATTGGCCATGGTTACAAAATCTAGTATGATTTGTGGGTCAACTCGGTGGCATGTGGATATGAAGTTTTGTTCGAACCGATTTTTAGTTTGAGGTGGATTTTTTAAAAATAAAATGGTATTATTTTGAGATTTATAATTCAATTAGGAGGAAGTAGGTTTTGTACTTTTCGAAACAAACATTTAATAAATGGCCGTGAGGACATCTGAATGAAACAAAGTTCTTGAAGGGGCATTGCAGCTTCATCTGAACTAACTAATAGGATGGACAAATTCATGAATGTTGGATCATATATTGATCATGGCTGATCAAGTTTGTAGCCCGTCGTTCATGATTGTCACTGTAAATGGAACTGCAATTTCTCAAGAAAATTATACTGTCTGCTGGCTAATGTGCATTTTGGTGCCCTTTGTAGAGAATGGTTTGAAAGAGAAGCTAGGAAAGCCGGCAAATTTAGAGAATTGGATTACTACCATCGACCCCTTAATCGCCGGCGAGACGGAATTTAAAGTTACCTTTGATTGGGATGAGGAGATTGGAATTCCAGTGGCACTCCTGATAAGAAATAATCATCACAGTGAATTCTACCTAAAGACTGTCACACTAGAAGATGTACCTGGTCAGGGCCGAGTCCACTTTGTCTGCAACTCTTGGATTTATCCTGCAAAGCGTTACAATTATGATCGTGTTTTCTTCACTAACAAGGTAATTATGCAACCGTAGAAGCTGAAGGTAGCTGTAAATATTATCCTGAGCTAACAAATTCTGATACGTCTGTATAGACTCATCTGCCGCAGGACGCACCTGCACCGCTACGTAAATACAGGGAAGAAGAACTGGTTAAATTGAGAGGAGATGGAAAAGGAGAGCTTAAGGAATGGGACCGCGTTTACGACTATGCTTACTACAATGATTTGGGAGATCCTGACGAGGGTGCGAAGTATGTCCGCCCTGTTCTTGGTGGGTCTTCTGAGTACCCTTATCCTCGTAGGGGAAGAACAGGCCGAGCAGCAACGGAATCAGGTCATTATATTGTTGAGAATCTTACAGTGCAAACAGAAGTCAGTTTTTTATACTGTTTAATTGTGTTATTTATATTTCTTGTCATTTCTAAAGCTGTTCTATGATCTTATCATCTTAAGCAGATCCCAACAGTGAGAGCAGGCTGCCAATTCTGACGAGCTTAAACATCTATGTTCCGAGAGATGAACGATTTGGTCACCTGAGGATGGCTGACTTCCTTGGTTATGCACTGAAACTCGTAGCTCAAGTTGTTAAACCTGGACTGGAAGGATTATTTGACAGCACCCCAAATGAGTTTGACTCTTTTGATGATGTGTTTAAACTCTATGAGGGAGGTATTGAGCTGCCTCACGGTCCCCTAGTAGATAATATTAGGGAAAAAATTCCCTTGCAGATGCTCAAGGAGATTTTCCGAACTGATGGGGAAAATCTTTTCGAATTTCCAATGCCTCAAGTGATTGAAGGTTTGAACTAAAACACTTAACCTCGCTGTTTGGACTATATTTACATACATACTCACTTATATCTCCATGGAAACTTAAGTTGTGATGTGTTATACAGGGAATAAGACTGGTTGGAGGACTGATGAAGAATTTGGCAGAGAAATGCTGGCTGGATTAAACCCTGTTGTCATTCGTCGCCTTGAGGTGCATGAAGTTCCATATTTATCTCTCTGCCGATTCAGAAGTACAGAGAAGAATTTTGGGAGTTAATGGATTTCATATCTTCTTGTTCTTTATGTCTAATAATCATTGATTGGAACGCAGGAATTCCCCCCGAAAAGCAAGCTAGACAGCAAACAATATGGTGATCAAAATAGTAAAATAACTGAGGAGGACATAAAGAATAATCTGGAGGGACTGACCACAGATGAGGTAATGGTATCTAGATTAGTTTCTGTGACAATTCAGTTTACTATCAGATTGAGGATGCTTCGCAGATGAAACCGGTGAATTCAATCACCCCAAACAAGCCATTGTAGCTAAAATGGTCTTTGTTGCATAGGCAATCAAGAAAAACAGGATGTTCATATTAGATCACCATGATGCACTAATGCCATACCTGAGGAAGATAAACACTCCTTCAAAAAACACTTATGCCACAAGGACTCTGCTTTTCTTGAAAGATGATGGGACTTTGAAGCCTCTTGTAATTGAGTTAAGCTTGCCCCATGAAGAAGGAGATGAATTTGGAGCCATTAGCAAAATCTACACCCCAGCTGAACATGGTGTTGAAGGCTCCATTTGGCAGCTGGCTAAAGCTTATGTGGGTGTAAATGACTCCGGCTATCATCAGCTTATCAGCCACTGGTACAAAGAAAAACCATCTATCAGAAGGAAAAATATTGATGCAGTTGATTAGTTCATTTCTTTTCCTAAATTTTCTTTTTTCGATAACAGGTTACATACTCATGCTGCAATCGAACCATTTGTGATTGCAACAAATAGACACCTCAGTGTGCTTCATCCAATATATGAACTTCTAAAACCTCACTTCCGGGACACAATGAACATAAATGCTCTCGCTAGGCAGGTGCTCATCAATGCTGGTGGAATCCTGGAATTAACCGTTTATCCTTTGAAGTATGCCTTGGAAATGTCAGCATCACTTTACAAAAGCTGGGATTTCACCGAGCAAGCACTTCCTGAAGATCTGAAGAAGAGGTACTACATCCTAGTCTATTAATAAAGGCTAATTCATAGCTGTTCATAATTTGTTGGAACTTGAAATTAAACAACATACAGAATTTTAAGCTGGTAAACACTCCAGGGACTATAGAACTTGAACTCTGATAAATGCTGTGATGATGGTTTATTATATTTCCAATGACATGCTACCTTGAATTATTCAGAGGAGTGGCAGTTGAAGATCCAAGTTCTCCTCATGGTGTCCGCCTACTGATAGAAGATTACCCATATGCTGTCGACGGGCTTGAGATATGGTCCGCAATCAAAGAATGGGTCAGAGACTACTGCTCTTTCTACTACAAAACTGATGATAGAGTTCAGGAGGACTATGAAATCCAATCATGGTGGAAGGAAGTGAGAGAGGAAGGGCATGGTGACCTGAAAGATGCACCCTGGTGGCCTAAGATGCAGACTCGTGAAGAGCTAATAGACTCATGCACCATAATCATATGGGTGGCATCAGCCCTCCATGCAGCTATCAACTTTGGGCAATATCCTTTTGGAGGTTTCCTTCCGAATCGTCCAAGCATGAGCCGTAGGTTGATGCCCGAGGAAGGCTCTGCCGAGTATGAGGAGCTCAAGTCGAACCCTGAGAAGGCTTTCTTGAAAACAATCACCTCCCAGTACCAAACACTTCTTGGAATTTCTCTTATAGAAATTCTTTCAAGGCATACATCAGATGAAGTGTATCTTGGGCAGCGAGACACTCTTGAATGGACCACAGACAGTAAACCGATGGAGGCCTTGGATAAATTTAGAAAGAAACTGGCAGACATTGAGAAAAGGATTTTTGATATGAACAGAGATGATAAATTGAAGAATCGCTTTGGCCCAGTCAAGATGCCATACACTTTGTTGGTTCCTACCAGTAAAGTTGGACTCACTGGAAGGGGCATTCCTAACAGTGTTTCGATCTAAATCTACTCCAGAAGACAACCCATATCACTTTAATATCATTTGTTGTTATGGAGGAACTTGAGTAAAAAGTTCTAGTATTTTCAATCACCAATGTCTGTATTTCCTATTAGATGCTTTGGGGCACATATGCTTGATGTAATAAGCTTCATAAATAATGCAGAATAAAAGTTATTTAGTCCTCTGATTGGCACTGAATTAACTTAAATTGTGATTGGCTAATTTGCAGATTGTGAAGTATTTGTGCTTCCGATGGCTTGTTTCACCAGAAGCAAATTCAAGCAGGCCAAACAGAGTTAGGAAATACATTTCTTGCTTCAGGAGCTCAAAATGCTGGCACACTCTCTTCCTAAGAGAGAAGCTGCTAGATGAATGATTTCCTTGGGGAAAACTTGCTCTTGTTATTGCTACTATTGTGAAGAAGTGATCCTTGGAATCAGAATCGTTTCCCCCTTTAACTTGATGAATGATGCACCAAAACTATCTTCTGAGAAAGCCTTTCGGGGGTATGCATGCTTGTTTTTTTTGTCATGAAGCAGACTTAAGTTCTATTTCAGAGTTGCTTGCCATGCTGTTTTATTTGCTGTTACAAAGAACCAGCATTCTGCTTAATTTTAAAGGAAATGTACTGACAAATGAGTTCCAGTCCTTCCCCTGCCAGGCCAAGTAAGATAAAAATGGGAAGGGAGAGATCTTACTGATTGAGCGTCCTATTACAACTTATAATCTATGTTATTGTTTCCCTTCTATTTCTGTTATTGATGAAAGCCATCCCTCAAAGAGTCTGTTTTCTGCTAAATCGATCCGACGAGATTAATAACATGGCAGACATGCTTAACTAGCTTGCTGTTTGACATGGAATTCAAAACCAGAAAACCGAGTCTCTAAGCAAACCGAAAAGAGTCTGAGTATGTTTCTAATAGCATAATTGAATGAAGGTTTTTCCCTTCTTCAGTGGCAATTTCTTCTTGAGTGTAATGTAGAACTATGAAAATGAAAGTCCGAGTAATATGAACAATCAACTAAACTTCGTCAAAATGTTTTGTGAGTAGAAATTAGAACATACCATGCCTCTCAACATTGTACCATGGAAAAACATGGGACATTTAATCCTAAGTTTTTGATGCATCAGCATCCAAAAAGGTAAAGCAATACAAGATTAAAAACTACTTGTCCTTAACAAGGGGTAAAATCCACTGAGGTCGGCAGTCAACTTCAACATTCGAGCAAGGTAAAGATGCTCCCACACTTCCCATTGAAATATCATACTCATAAAGAACTCTATCTTTCGGTAAAGTAAAATAGATTTTGTTTCCTTGAATTCCTGAATCTTTCACCAAGTGTGAAACAATCTGACCGAAGGGACCTATGAAAAATGCATGATTCTTCATTCTATTTACCTGATCCATGTTTTCTTCTCCAAATCCAACTTGAGAACACTGCTTTTTCATGAGTTATATACTGATCAACACGAAAGAGCTCGCCACAAGTTTCGACCAAATACACTTCACACCAAGGTCCGCCTCTCAAACTAGAATCCTCTCCGTCAACATCCAAATTCGAAAACGTAATGCCCCAGTTGCTAATCTTAACTAGAAAAATTTTCCGAAGAAAGTATACATGTAAACCTCCCCATCATAAGCACCAACGCATTCTAGTGTATCTGCTACTCTTACATCCTCAGCAATAGGAAGCAACAAGTCGTGTTTAGTCCATTCAATATCCCCAGGCGTAAAAAACATGAAATAGAGGATATGATTTCGAATGATGCCAAAGAACACAATTATGCAGTTCGGATCATCAGGAGGCATTGCGAGCAAACAACAGTTGAAAGCTTGATTTTCGCTGCGGTAGTTGAATCTTTTGCATAGAGATGGGATTCAACAGAAAACAATCATCTCTATTTTTATGAACTAGAACTAATTAACCAACCGTGCGAACATGTGGCTATCTGCATATCTTGCATCTCAGGAATGTTTTTAACCTGATAACTACCTTCTATCATGCTATACAGAGTCTGGCTTTGTCCATGCTCTCCGTGAAAGTAAACAAGCCATGGATGTGGTCCTAAGGCAGGTGGCATATGCAGCTCAGGTTGTTGCTTTTCTTCTACTCTATTAGCTTCCATTGTAAAAGAAAAACCAAGCAGGTGCATTGCACCCAGATCTTTTAGTAGGTTTAGTAACAGGTAGAATGATGATTTCAATTTCTACTTTTGCCCCCATGGCCTGTTACAACACAACACTGCTGGGCCAGAAATAGAATTTGCTCAATATAAAAATGGGCTTTAGGGCTCCCATATCTATTTTCCTCTCTCTTTTTCTTGCTCAACCAAACAAGCAATACCCACAAGGGTTTAAGGCCTAAACTGAAGGGATATGGCTTCAGAAGGATTTGCTCTCTCGTTGTCTCCTTCCAACTAGAATCCTCACTCAGTTGCAATGAAGGTTTTTGCTCACTTCTAAGTTCTAACTAATCTCCTTTCCTCCCTCTAAGAATGGCAAAAACACCATTCTCTCTCCTCCTCTTAAGACGCCTAACTCTCACTACCCAAAACCCTAAACCCCCACCACTATCTCTCCTCCTCTTTAACAACCTTTATCTTAAACCCTACTCAACCACCACAACTGCTAAGCCCTGGACAGAGCAACCAAAACCCAACTCTCTGTCTGGTCGAAAGAGCTTTGTCTTTGATCAAATTGATGCCACTGAACGTGAACGCGCTGAAAAGCTCAAAACCCTCCAAAAAATCCGTGCTTGGCGCCAATCCAAAGACACCCCACAAGAACAACAACAAGAAGCAGTTGCTGCCCAAAACCCAGAACTTGATGGGACTCAAAAAACAGAAATGATTGACTCTCAAGATGAAAAACTGGAATCTGGGCTACGTGATAATGGTGATTCTAGTGTTGATTTTGAAGAGTCTGGTTTGATTGAGTTGAAGAGGAAGGAAGTGGAGTTGGTGCATCCATGGCCGGAGTGGATAGAGCTGATGGAGAGGTTGGCGCAACAGCATTATTTTGATCCTAGTAGGAAAGTTGCGGACAATATGGTAGAAAGTTTGGGACTTGATGTTTCTGGGGTTGGGAATGAGAGTGATGGTGTTGGGATTGATTTTAATAATTTCAGGGCTGTACAGACTGCTTGTATTAATTTTGGCAAAGACCGGTTCGATATCTTCAGGTTCGTGGAATTTATGCTCTTGTTTTAAAGTTGGTTACTTGATTGTTGAAAGTGAATGAAAATTCGTTGTTTAGTTTACTCCTTTCTCGGTCTGTTGAATTGTATACGAATTTTTCGAGGAAGTTTTTTTGTGAGTTTTGTGAGATATTTGATTGTAAATGCAAGTTGGTGGGACGGTCTAGTACAAATTAGCTATAATTTGGTAGAAGTTTTGAGGTGATGGTGGTCTGTGCTTCCCTTTGTGATATTTCTTGCTACAATTAGTTCATCAAAGAACGAATGGGAGAAGATGGTTGAAATTGATTTTGTGAACTGTAAAATAGAACCTGTAGGAATCTACTGATATATGCACAGTACCGTACACTCTTTGCTAAACTAAGCTTTTGGCTGTTGTTCAATTTTTCTGTTTTCTCAAATTGAAATAGCACCAAGTGTGACATTGTTTTCCTGAATCTGAGAGTTGTAGCAACGAAATAATTTTTTTATATATACATATAGCATGCTTATTACAATAATGAAATGATTAAGAGGTTGATTTTGAGGATTTCAAGTGTTTTCAGACTGCTACTCTTAGTTTTGGCAAAGATCAGTTGGATCATGAGTTTGGTTGGTAGATTTCATATTGTTGTTATAATAGTTGCTAACTTGGTTGCTGAAATGAAGTAAAGAGCATTTATTTGTTTCGTTCTTTGTGTGTGTCTGGGAATGTATATGAGTTTTTTTCTAAATGTTATGGGATATGGATTATATGTATATACAATTTGATAGGATTAGGAAAATGTGGTTAATTAGATGTTTTGAGGTTTTGTTTGGTTTCTGACTTTCATGTTCATGTTTTCTAATGCTGTTATCAAAATGGATAAAGTATTTTGGTATGAGGCTGTGCTGAATTCTGCCAGTATTTAGCTCATTCAACAATGGAATTGGACTTTGTAGGTTTGGAGTCTGTGGTGAATTCAGCTGTAGTAAGGTTCTTAAAATTGGGAATGGAAGAAATAGCTGCTTTTAGCTCTGTGAACTGTATAGTCTAATACATAGATGATTCAATCTTAGCTGAACTAAGCCTTTTGGGCTATATGTTCAATTCTCTGTTTTCCTTGTGTAAACATTGTCCTGAATCCTAGATGTACGGAACAACATAAGTTCTAAATTTGTATTTTATTTTGTGATGCCTCTTATTAAAATGCACATTTTACTTGTAAGATTCTTAGTCTAGGTTTTCTTGATGTATTCCAAATAATCTTATTCCAGCTGTGGTCATTTTTCTTGACTGGTGACGAGAAAGAATTGATTTCAGGTCGCTGTCAAGACAGGATATTCAAATTTTGGTAGGCTATGGATGCCCAAACGTGAACAAGAAGGTTGTTTTCTCTTCAAAGCTTTTGAGGAAGCATGCCCACCTTGATGAAGGGGATGTAAGTGTTACTTTCTTAAGACTTTTTAGTTACCTTTTCACACTTTCCAAAAATGATGTACTATCTCATGTGGCTCTTACTTTTGAATTGCATCTTATGACTTAAACTCTCATTATTTTGTCTTCCTTTGGAATCTCATCCATCAATACAATTGTTTTTCAGGTTGGATAAATTTATGATTGCCTATTAATGGCTATTTGCACTTGGATAAACTTATGATTGCCTAGTAGTGGCCATTTTAAACATGACTGCTTTTTTGTTTTTCAGGTTTGTAGTAACTGCCGTTTGAGGAGCTCATGTGAAAGTGGATATCTACTAACAAACAAAGAGGATGAGGCACGGACTATTGATCTTATGCGAGTTCTTTTAGCTTATGGTTTTGAATCCATAAATGGATCAGTAGCCAATAGGTTTCTTCTGAAGCAAAAACCTGTCAGAACTGTTGTTCGTAAGTTACTTCATGAGGTTGCAAAGTTGAGTGCAGTACCAATAGACCCAAATCTCCCCCCTCCAGTGATTAAAAGGCCTCCAACAAAAGTGAAACAACCTCCTACTCCTCCTAGGAAACTTGTCGGACGTGATGGCATTGATATGAAAAAGGGGGATTGGTTGTGTCCCAAGTATGTTCCTCTTTATGAGTTTATGACTTGCTCATGGGCTGTTGGTTTTTTTTTTTTTTCTTAATGAAGGGCTGCCAGATGCCTAATCTAGGGATGCACATAGGTTTTTTTCTGGAACTTCTGAAAAATTAGTGGACCTTTTCTTTTCTGCTGCTCTCTAGGTAATCCTATTATTGTTTTGTTCCTTGTTTTGGTTCAATCTGTGGTTTGACCTAGGTAATCTTATGGGCATCCTTGGAATATCTGTAATTACATGTGGAAGTTTTGCCAGGAAGATGTTAAATGCAATTGTTATGACAAGTTCAAGTGTTTTAAAACCAGAATTACCTAATTTTCTCAACTATAAAGATGAGTTTTAAAATTGTGTTTTAAAGCCATCATTAGCTAATTGTTTCAACTGTAAAGTTATTGTTAATAAGTGTTTTATTGCTAAGAATGTGCCTGTATTTTCCCAGATGTGACTTCATGAATTTCGCCAAGAATGCAGTGTGCTTACAATGTGATGCGAAGCGGCCCAAGAGACAGTTGCTTCCAGGGGAATGGGAATGCCCAGAGTAAGTCTTCAACTGCAAATCACTGGTGTATTTTTCCACCTTGCAGTCTCTGTCACCTCATATTTTCAAATCGTGTAGCGTTTATAGTTCTGCTTATTCTATATTATTTCTATACTTGAAAACAATGCAGCTTGTTTGTAAAATATGCTGTGTTTGTGCATTTTGTTGGTAAAATTTTCAAGTTTTACGCTCTATGCTGTGGCAGGTGTAACTTCTTAAATTATAGGAGAAACATGGCTTGTTTCCATTGTGATTGCAAGCGTCCACCAGATACATTCATGGAAAATAAAATGGAAGAAAGGCAGCATGGTAGCAGAACAAGGTCGGAGAAGATTGTCAGCCACCCAGAAGTTTCCAGTGCCTGTAATTTTGATTTCGATGACAATGAATCAGATGGGGCTGATGTTGCTGCTTTTGAGTATGCAGATTCCGCAGCTATAGTTGAAGACTTACCTCTGGGGATTCAAACTCAGGAAGGAAATTCTGGACAGAATACAGATGATTTCAGTGGACCCAGAAGAATTTCAAGGGCATATTCTGTTCCTGAGCATGATGGATTTGGAAGGGGGTTTGATGATTTTGATGATGAAGATGATATTGACAGTTATGAACTAGATACCCAAAATGATAAACCTGCACGGAAGGCTTCTCAAAACAATTTTTCTGACCAAGGGATTTCTGATTTGGAAGGAGATGGAGGTTCTGATTACAACTTGGGCATACGACTCAGGACAAGTCCTTCTGTTAAGCCATCAAAGCCCAAGCATCACAGAAGAGCTTTCTCTGGCTCTGATGACGAACTGGATATCGATTCAGATGAAGAGCGCTCTGTTCATCCAAAATGGAAATCCAGTCATGTCGCTGATATTAGAAACAAAAATAGAGGTGGAGTTCCAACAGGTCCTTCCAAGGGATTAAGTTTTGGGTCAGATGAAGAACTTGAGCTTGATTCTGATGTGGATGATGATTCTGGCTCCAGCCATAGGAGACAGGGTAGAAAGGGTTCAGGTAGAAGGAATTTTGAGAGAAATTCTGATTTGGATGATGCTTCCTTTTCTGGTTCAGAATCTGATAACAATCATCGACGTTCTTGGAGAAATAGAAGTGGAGGTAACAAATTGGAATCTGGTAGAAGAGGTAACCATTTTAGGGGTCGTGATCATGACTTTGTGAGAAACAATGAGATGAGATCCAAGGGTAAGATGGGTGATAGAAGAAAGTCTTGGGGTGATGATTTTGGTAGATCGTCACCTGGTGCCCATGGTAAAAATAGTGGATTTCAAGGCACTGACTGTTCTGGGTGGAAAATGAATGGTGCAGGTGGTGATTCACGGAATTTTAATGGACCAAAACAAGAAGGATTTAGAAAACAGCAAGGAGGAAGATCGAATGAATGCAATACGGGCATGGATCCTGGTGAATTTAGAAATAGCCGACGTGTTATTGAAAGGTAAATCTGAGTTAAAGATGAAAAAGCATGTGTCGCATCTCAACATGCTTAGTTTCGCTGCTGAATAGCTTGCAGCTAGGTAAATGTGAGTTAATTAGTTTTGCTGCTAATAGCTTGCAGTTCTGAAACCAAGTGGTCATGTTGATTACCTGGGGGAGGCTGTGGCTGAAAGAGAGTTGCGGAAAATGTGAGCATCTTCAAATGTGCTAGTGCTGCTTTCTTTTGTATTCGCTGACTGCCACTAGCTCCTCTACCCTCATGGATAATGCCATGAATGCTGCTTTAGCCTGTAAGTGAGATTTGGCGGGTCACCTGCTATTAGATATTTTATTAGGCTGAGAGCTGTTGGTAATAAAGAGGGAAAAAGGAGAAGAAAACTATTGACTTGCATAGTTCTATACTTCTTAGCATATGATTCATTTTATTTTTTAATTTATCTCAGTTGTATATATTACTAATTTCGATATTGTTGTATTTGTACTAAACAATAAATTGTATCTCGAATTTTTCTCAAACAACTTACAGATCCATTTTTCCTTTCATATGTGTGCATAATATTTATGGTGGAATTAAAGCCTCTCTTTGTTACCTTTTGTGGGTGATGGTGCCGGCTTTTTGACTAGTCTTGCATGGTTTGTCATGCATTATGTGTCGGGGAGTCTTTTGTAGAAACCAGATGGTTTGAACTTTGAAGTGAACGATAAGAGTATCGATTGTCCAAAAACACTTTGGAACAGTCTCATCTGTAAGAGCTTAAAGATCAAAATAGTGAGGGAAATTCAACGCAGAAACAAATCACTACCAAAGACAGACAAAAGGTTCAAAAAACAATTAAATGTTTTTCTCTTGCTTGACCCGACGTCGAGCGCACAAGGCTACCATCTTCTTTTTTTATTAGTTACTCGTTTATATTAGAATTTACTATAAAAAAAATATTTTATTTTTTTAATATAAAATTAAAAACTTATTAAACTAAAAATATTTTTTTATCTCAGTTTAAAAAAATATCAATATAAAATTCGAAGCTTATTAGATCAAAAAACAAATTTATTCTACGTTGAAAAAATACAATTTTCTTTTTATAAACATAGAATATATTAATGGTATTAATATATATACTCTAAATTCACACAAAATAAAAATTATATTTTTTATGTGGAATAAAAATCTTCTTTTTGTTTAAATACTTTAAGTTAAAAAAAAAATTTCTTTTTAATGCGGAGATAAAGAAATAATCTTTTAAACTTAATTATTTATAAAATATATATATTATAAAAAAATAGTTTCCTTCTAAAGAAAAGTTACAACTTTGAACACAAAAAGATGGCAAATTCAAGTCAAGATTCAGTACCCAACATCATTAGCAAACTATCCATAAAAGAATCAATAGCATTACTTGTAGTTTCACAGCTATAATAGGAGCAGCTATGCTATAGATTTGAGGCTAAACCAGGTCTTGTCAAGAGAAACAGTTTAATATGTCGGTGATAAAATTCATTCCTGCTGCTGGGTAGAGGATTAAGGTAATTGTTCAAACACTCAACACTACAGCCTTTCACTTTTTGTGCCTTTCACTTTGTTCCTAACAGTATGGGGCTGGTGGAGATATGGGACAACAATCTGTAGCTGGTGAAAACATTGATGCAGGCCAGCAGTGATGGTCATTGTATCTTGGTGGGATGATTATTTAGTTAAATTTTTGTAACTATACTTCAATTATTTTTTAAAACTTTTTGAACCATGTAAAATAATTTCTATACTTAAAATTGTTTTTGAATCGTTTTTAAAAATAATATTTTCAGTAAAAACTATTTTAAAACGTAATCTCTGTCATCCCATGCAATTACTCATTAAATTTATACCTCTTCATGTGTATTATTTTTTATTTTATTTTATTTTGCTATCTTGAACAGTAACATCTACAACAGTATAATTAAGCATACTCTATTGCCTGGTTTAGTATATGTAGGAAAAACCTGTTCAAAAACCCTTTTACACGAGTTAAAAGTTAAGAGTGGAGAAGGTCATAGCTTGTACACCTGCTCTAGTTGCTCCATTGCAGTTCATGCCCAGTTATTCTATATTGAGATTGAGTACGAGTCAGAATTTTAGTCGGAAGTAATGACTTTCATGTTGGTGACGAAGAAAAAAGGATCTTAAACTTGATCGTGGAAAAGGTAGCATGCAAATTCTTTCCCATCAGAAATTTCAAACTTACATAATGGTTAAAAGAATGCAACAGCAAAATAAATAAATAAAATATGCATGAGGTTTTTCAAAATTATTTTCTGTTGCTTGACACGACGGATACTGGGTCTCATGGCCAACCAGATGGAACTGATGAAATTGCAGAACAAAATGGGGAGAGACTTAGCTAGACCAAGTATGCAGACAAAGAATAATTTGATAAATTGAGAATTAATGTTAATTACACTATTTATTAAGATTAAGATGTATTAAATTGAGTATTTATCAAATTAATTTACCTTTCAGCAGCCTCTCAAAAAACATGCTTCATGGATTTATATTTGGCACTGAAAATTATAGCAGGACTCGTGAATTTATACTGGGCACCAAAAAAGAAACAGCTCAAAACTTGGACAAGAAATAGATTTAAACAGAAAAAACTGATGATCTCCAAAGCTAAGCAAAGAGCCTTCAAAATTTAAGCATTTAAGAGTCAAAACTTGGATAAGAGAGAGACTTAGCTAGACAATATAGAAGAAAAACATGCAATCCTCATTTGTCTTCTATGATTCAGTTCCTTGATCTACCACCCCTTCCATAACCACGGCCACGACCTCGACCTCGTCCACCTCTTCCACCATGACCACCTTTCCCTCCATGACCTTTACCTCCACCTAGAAAGTTGTCAGATTTTATTTTCATGTCCTCGGGCAGCGGAAGTATGTGATCCACACACTTCCGAAAGCTGAAATCATCCACAGACTCATCATCCCTAATTAGGAAGAAGCACCGACTCTTGAACATTGGATGAAACCGAACTTGGAAAGTTTGGATCCCCCCACCGATCTTTTTGTCAGGCTCTGTATGACCTCTCTTAAGCAAGTCCAGTAGCACCATTTGTTCATACTTGTTGACATTAAGATTAGGAGGCCAGTAATGGAGGAAATTGTAGAAATAATCAAACATCTCCACTGCCGACCCAAAACTCTTCAGACCCAACCTGACCGGACCTGAATTCTCCTTCTCTTTCTTCTCCTCTCCCTCTCCTGTCCCCTCTCCTTCAAGCTTATCCGGTCGCTCCTCCTCTTTCTTCTCCTCTCCCTCTCCTGTCCCCTCTCCTTCAAGCTTCTCCAGTCGCTCTTCCTCGACAGATTTATCCACCTTCTGCTTCTTTTCTACATCCTCATTATCCTCCTCTTCTCCCTCTCTAGCTCGTTTAGCACCATTTGCTGCCACATCCTCCACCATATCCATTTCCTCAGTAGCTGTGTCAGCTCTCTCCAGGTTGGCCTCAATGGCTTCGGCTACTATCTCCTCTGCCATCAGTATACAAGAAAACAGCCCAAGATTGTAGCTCCTATTTCATAACCAGAATTTTGAGTTAGTTTCCAGCAAGGAATAACACAAAACATTAACTAACAAACCAAAAGACACCCTACTAATCATACATCAAAGCAATCATACATAAACAGAATATAGTTAAGTAATGTCAATTTGCAATCTGCTCCTCTGTCTTCAATTTTCTCTAGCCATCAAAGACTTCCTTTTGAATTCACTCAAATAACAACTCGTCTACATAGGTAATACTAAAACCAAAACTAAGCTTAAAAGGGTTCGTAAGAAAAACAACCTACCAGCTTCATATTAAAAAAAAATCCAAAAAGCTTTGATGGCTAGCGATCAAAAAAGCATGAATATGAGGTAACTAGAGATATTTCGATTGAACTTACTAGGAACTGGAGAGTGGACAAGAGGAGCTGCTGTCTGTCTGTCTGTGTGAAGTTGGGATTTTTAGGGTTCCATTGATTGTTTTTACTGATTTTAAATATCCGAAACGGCAACCATTTAGAAACGGGTTTTATTCCTCGGGCCAATGAAACTCGGGTTTTTGGGACTCAGAATTTTGATTTGAGATATGGGCTTTTGGCCTTTAAAAACAATGTACGACTTCATTGACCAATGGATTTATACTTTATTCTTTTTCTCAAAAAGCTTTATTTCTTTATCACCTTCTAAAAAGTTTTTCTCAAATATGAAATTGACTATTAACTTTTATTTTTAATTTAAAAAAAACATGGAAGCAATTCTTTAACTTTCATTGCATATTTAGGTTAATTATAAGAATTTGAGTAAAATTATAAATACAACAGTAAAAATAACAATTTATTAAATCAGAGTTATATTTTGTTATATTTATTTTCCGACCTCATAACATTTATATTCATTATAATTTTTTTTTATTGAGTTGGGAGAAAATTTTTATTTAATAGGTACTTGTCAAGTTTGGAATTATTTTTTTAATTTCAAAGATAAAATATATGGACTTTAAGACTATATTAATTATAGTTTATTTAAACTTCAAATTCATACAAAAAACATTAAAATCCTCTCTCTCTCTCTATTTATATCTACATCCATCCATATAAATATATATATATATATATATATATTAATTAGATGATATGAAATTACCATTCCTACCAAAAGTATATTGTTGCTAATATTTTAAAAAAATTCTTATAAACTTTTAAGAATTTAATAAAATTTATTTGTCTGGATTGTGTTAAGCTTTTACCAGCATCATGATTATTAAAATTAAAAAGTAAACAAATAAATCAATAATATTTATTAAATAAATGTTAATTATACACCCCTTTGTCATTTTAAATGGGGAGCAAAAGTAGCCGTTAGCAACGTTTATTTTGAGGATGGATTAGACCGTTGGGGGACAAAAAGATCCGTTACCCTATGCCCTGAAGTCTTTCAGTTTTGATCTCTCAACCTCAAAGACAAAACTAAGTGAGGAGTACAAAGCAAAAAAGAAGCGATCACTTCAAGAGGGACACACAAAATTTGTAACTGACCCATCTTTGAAGTCTCTGGTTCAATGGGAATTTAGAGAGAGAGCTTTGAGACCCACTTTGGAGTTGTTTTTTGTTACTTACTTTTGCGTGGTTTGTTAGCCAATCATGGTTGCAAGAACCCCACCAAAGCAGAGGAAGATGGTGGTTCCTCTCGACCCAGTTTTAATCAGAGAAACTTTAAAGAAGGTACATATTTCTTAGTCAAAATATCGAACAAACCCACCGAACTCTCTCCCTTTTGTTTTTGCCTGTTTGATTCCTCAGAAAACTGGAGAGGAAGAAAGAAAATCTTCAAATTCGGGTCTTTGATTTTCTCTAAGTTTTACTTTTGTGTCTTCAGATTTGGACCATTTGCTTGAATCCATTTTATTATATGAAATTTTTCTGATTTTCAGTCCTAAAGTTCTTTTCTTTTTCCTCTTTTTTTCTAGCGACCAAGTACAACTTTTTTTATTATGTATGTTTCTGTTACACTAGAATAATGGGTTTGCTTTGTAAATTCTGTGAAGGTGGACAGATGCATGGCTAGATTGCAAGAGCTTCAGTACACAGTGGCAGGTGGGAATAAGGTGATAGCTGGGGTTAGTCTCAGTCCTAGAAGTACCAGGGGGTATCTAAGAACTAGTCTTAGGTGCAAGCAAGAATCTTTAAGGTAAATTAGAAATTGGGCTGTGATAAAAATTTGGACTTTTGATGTTCCTTGATTATCTCTATGAAGATTTGCTAAAATTGTTGTATTGTTTTTTCACCAATTTGAAGGATCAAGAGTGGTGTTCCTATGAAATCTCCAGTGGGCAAGCTGCCAGCAACTTCAATAGGTATCTCTCTTTCTCGTTTGATTTCAATTATTACCAAGGCATGTCTTTTCTTGGTTGTTGATAAATGAGAATCTGCAATTGAAAATTTGAAGAACCAAACAGTCATTGATCGAATAATTCAAATGACTTGAATGTTTTATGCAGGAGAATGGAGGCGAATGTCATTGCCAGCAATGCTAGTGGGTGAGACAATGGGAGAGATTCTACAGGCAAGCCAATTTGCGAGAGAAATTGTTGCGGCTGTTTGTTGCAAAACCAAGAAACTCACCCTTGAAGACCCCAAAACTCCATTGACCCAACAGAGAAAACAAAGGCCTCACCCTGAAGACACTGAACTCAAATCCAAAAGGAAGAAGGAAAAGCAAACTAAACTGCAGTCAATTCGATCAGAATTCGGCTCTCCAACTCTTCAAAGAGCTCGATCACGAATTAACTTCAAGGTTTCACCTCCAAAGAAGAGAGAAATGGATAAAGAAAATGCTCGGTATTTGGCGAATAGAGTTTCTCCTAGGAATAGGCCATGGGTTAAAAAGACAGTATTGTTTCCAAACCCTCTGTTCCTTTCTACAGATTCTGCACAGCAGCAGAAGTTTTGCAAGACAAGGTCTCCAGTGATTGCAAGAAACAAAAAGCAGACAACCCCACATAAGTTCTTGATTAAGTCCCCTCCATCAGGTTCAAAATTTCAAGTAAAGATCAAGAACCCACCAGTTCTTTCTCTCTCACCTACAAGACCTACAAACTTGAGCAAGAAATCACCAAAGTCGTCAACTGCATCGAAATTTCGTCGATCATTTTCGCCTTCAAGGTTGGCCCACAAATTGATGTCTCCATTGAAAGGCAGAAAAATTGTGCAAAAGAGTGATGTGCTAATGAGTGGACTGAAACAGCGTCCAATAGCAACACCTAGACGGTTCTCACTGGGGAGAATTTGAGGTGTGTTAGTTTTCCTTTGGTTTGTTAATTTGTTTGCTGATCGAAGTTTCAGATACTTCATCAATGTCCATAGTTGATTCTTTTACATTCCCAACAAGTGTGAATTGTTGGTTAACATTGTTGATTCTTGAGGAATTTGATCATGGATTCTCGTTGTATAATAAAAACTTCTTCCTTGGCTTTCAATGTTACGAATTCTTTACATTTTAGCTTGAACATCATGATGTTGAGCTACTAAGCAATACACAGAAAATTGATGAAGTATCCGAACATCTTCTAGTAATCCGAAAAAGGCAAGGAGCCAGGGATTTTTTCCGCCCTGGACTACTAAGCAATACACAGAAAATTCTTTCCAAGAAAGAACAATCATTAACACGCAAGGACCATTTATCTCGTGTGTTTACCAAATGGTTATGAAAAAAATACCAAGGATAAGAATAAAAATTGACTAACCATCTAGGTAGTGGCCTAGTGGTAAAAGCTTGGGACCAAGAGGTTTGTTCTCTCTGTGGTCTCATGTTCGAACCATGTGGTTGCTTATATGATGGTCACTGGAGGCTTACATGGTTGTTAACTTCAGGGCCCGTGGGATTAGTCGAGGTGCGCGCAAACTGGCCCGGACATCCACGTTAAACTAAAAAAAAAAGAATTGACTATTAAAATAAGGGTTGAAATAGCACGTTGAAAAAGAGAGGTTTTTTATTATTATTATTTTTATTAAAAGAAGTTTTATTTTTTAATTATATTAAAACATGAAAAAAAGGAGACGTTGTCACTCAAGAAGGAATAAAATAAAGGTTATATCGCCAAAAGCAATTCCGACATCAATGAGGGATGGTAATGCTTCAGTGTTGTTTTTTGAAATGTAATAGAAATTATTTTTTAAAAGTATTGTTAACTTGAAAATATATTAAAATAAAAATTATATTAATATATTAAAATAAAAAAAATACAAAAAATATTTTGAAACTAGAAATGCTAAACTCTACCTTAATAAAAGAAAAGATTCCAAAGACAGAGGCATGTGGAAACAAGTTGGCAATGGGGCTCAGAATGTGTACCCGGACGCGGTTTCGTTTTCTTTTTCTCTTTAGAAATCTTGTGCAAGGCGGCCATTCTAGCTCTAAGCAGGGGGGGAGCGCCTCTCTTTCCACTTCTTCTTCAACTTCTCTTGATATTACTATCCTGTATTTCTTCTACTTTGCTGATAGCTTGCATACAGTTATGTTAGGCTAAATCCCTAAGTCCCCGCCGGTTATGTACAAATTATATTTATAAGAAATAGAACCGATGTTATTCATGTATCTCATCATTCTTCTTAGACTGGTGTTACACTGAAAGATGAATATGAGTTTCTGAAGGTATCCTTTTTCCCCGTGAGAAAAGATTCATAACTAAGATTTGCTAGGTAATCAAGAATGAGTATAGGCAGCAAATAGCTTGTAGGAAGCTCTAAAAAAACTGAGAGCTGGACCCAGGTGAAAGGACCAAGTAGCAGATGGTAAAGCCGTTGTTGCCAGGAGGGCGTTAGAACTCGGTAGTCCAGTAAAAATACCCAACTGCAGCCAACTGCTGTAGTTAACCAATTAAGGATTATTAGCAGACGAGCCGATGCAATGAAGATGCCGTTGGAATCAAGCATCAACCGGATCAAACTAAATTCCACCAATGAGGAGGATGAAGGAGCTGTATCCCTTCGTCCGGAGGAAAAGGAAGCTCGAGAAGATCAGACTTATGATCTAGGTTATCTGAAGAAACCTAGGTTTGCCCTTACAGGAAAGACAATTAAGGAACTGAAGTTCTCTAATAAATCAGATCTTTCACAGGAGCAAATAGAAGCGCTTCAGGAAGCTTGGAATCACATCCGAGCAGGGGCCCTTGATCCTGAACCAGTCAAGAAATTAGAGAAAATCATTTGTGATTATATTTTATTTGACAAGCGGTCAACTAGAGTGAAGGGACTAAATCACGGGTTTTTCAAACATAGAGGACTAACCGATAATAAGGGTCAAAATCCAGGGACTAAGGGATAGTTTACTCTAATTCTAAGTTTACTTGTCAGTGACATATTGATAGAGATAGATCATTCACCTAATAAGGACTGCTTCATTTTGAAAGAAACACAGAAGGGAAACCACTCTGCACATGCATGGGTAGATTCCATCCCAGATGGAATTGCAGTTGTCAAATGCATGAAGCTTCATAAATAATGAAATGTTGCAAGATCAAGATTCAAAAGAGCTACACACGAAAGCTAGAAGAGCGTGGACAAAAATTTCAGACGCTTATGAATACTCAGTATGATTTTTTGTACATTGATGTTACAAACTTGAGAGACATGTATAATTCTCTCCACCCCTCCTCAAAAACTAGGAGAAACAAATATGATAACACTTCCGCTCCTTTTTCTATACGGTACAATATAACAAACGCCATTCAGGCTGAACAATGAGAAAATTGCTGCAATATCCACACATATCGGGCAAACCGTCCACACTGGGCCACATTCTTACCAATCCTGATGACACTCCAAGCCTTGCATTCATTTGCTTGGAGATGCAAATCTTGTCCGCTCTCGCTGCCGACCTGATGCTCGATCCCTTGGAGACGATGTTTTACTTCCCGAGCCTGCATGGCGTATCATCTCTGCAAACATAGTTTTCAGAGTTATGCAACAATATCTAAAATCATTGATGTCATGAGTGATTGCAAAATCTACCATGTTTTTTCTATTGGTTTGGAAGAGGGGGAGCAATATAATCAGTTATACTTTATCTCCAACAAGATGATTTAATGTGTATCTTGCCTTTCCACACTAGCTTTTAGACAGCATAGAAAACACTTGATAAGCTAATCCAAACAGTTGATGGATGATGAAAATTCAGGCAGTGGTGAGTGCAGTGCAGATGATTTCCCAAACAGTATCACTTGCAAGTACGTACATGAAACAGTAAAAGCATTGGAGTTGACAAATGTGGGAACACTATTAATTAATTGATATTTAAATAGATGGGGAACAAGAAGAAAACTACACCTCTCTTGCTCTCGAGCTCTTGGTCAAGCTCTTCTTTCCACTTCCTTTGTCTCACACTGTGAATAGCAAATCATCATACTTCAGATTATTTCACATCTGGAAGAGAATCAAGGAAGCTCTAAGGATGCAATCTATGGGCTAACCTTGGATTAACTGTTTCTGGTTGATCATCAAGTGGAAGCCCTTTCCGACCATTGCTCCGAGGGGATGAATTGTCCTCGGAAGCTTGATCGCTTGCATTGCCAACATTAGATGCACGTTTATTACTCCCAGGACTTCTGGTGCTAACAGCAGCATCAGTTGATGTAGATGGGCTTCCAACAGGGACTTGACTGGGTGACCTGCTTTTAGGAGGTAATTTCAAGTAATTTGGAGGAGTTTCATCACGTGAACTTCCACCAAAACTTGGAGAGCTAGGCGCATTCAAATTGTTGTAGAACTCTTCATATAAAGGTGTTTGCAGTTTCCTCAGTTCCAAAGCCTGAGAAATCAAATTGAAGTTAAATATTATGATGCAGTGAATCCAGATCTAAAACAGCACAAGGAAATGGCTAATCTTCAATATTAAAGATAAGCAGCAGAACCTTTTCAGCAAGAAAAGCTCTAATTTTTGACTCAGTAAGTGCCTCATTATCCTCAGAAAGCGATGCCCCACAGTAAGATGAAGCATTTTTGTCCCCCTGAACTGGTTGACCAGCGTCTGATTTTTTGCCTGCTTGTTCTAGTTCTGGATTCTCATCATATTTGCACCTCCAATCTCCAGAGAGCTCACATTTGGGATCAGAACTCTAAACAAGGCACGGTTTCCAATAAACTATTTAACTTTGAAGCTGTTGCATGATTAAAAAGCTACACCAGCAATGATAATGATGTCAAAGCAGTTGCTCACCTTATTGAAGTCATTAGAAGTCAACAGAGGACCGAGCTTTACTTCACTTGTAGAAAAATCATTGTCAATCCGACACATGTCATCATCACTGTTTTGTGTTTCCAATGCACCCTTACTTTCAGACAGTTTCTCAGGATCCATTGAGCAGCTCAGACTACCCAAATTACAGACATCCATCGAGTCATAGGCAGATGGCATTTGACTGGCAACAAAATTTTTATTACTTTTAGAAACATCTACAAGTAAAGCACGTACAATGTGTCAATACGGAAAGGTAAAATATAGAAAGGTACTTGCATGGTTTCTGGGTGAGTGGTATATGACTGCAAAGGAATTCCAGAAAGTTCCTGAAGGTAATAGTCTTCCATTAAAAACATGGAATGAGAGAATGCATGAAAATCAGAGTACAGAATCAGGTCCAACTATACCGACCATCACCGGACTATGAGTAACATGATCAGATATGCCAATCTCCCCAGTAACAAATGGATGCTGCATTTAATGACAGTTTGAAATGTTGTTAAAATATTAACCATCAATAAAAAATATGTATTAGAAAAAAAAATATGCCACTACCTACAATGTGCTCGAATAAACAAAAGGCTAAGAACATTAAAATCACCTGCAGCAATTTAGATGCCTCTGGCCTCATATTTGGTTCCCTGCATTAAAAATTACATGTGCCAACCATGTTCAGGAGGAAAACGAAATTAGTGGGCGTACTAATTGTATCTGAGGGTTGAATGTTAGACTTAATTATTTTAAAGTAAGAATGCAACCTATAATTGTTTTTGATAGGATTTGAACTTATAAACTACCACAGCACTACCAAAGTATTTCAAATTAAGTGAGTTAAACCCCATAGGATGAAGCATCTAGGCCATTGTAATTTGCATATTGATATTGTTCAAAGAAGAAGAGAAAAGGAAACTTACTTGTGCAAGCACTTGAGCAGAAAATCTTTGGCCTCTGGAATGAGATGATTGGGGATTTCTGGATGAGACTTTGTCGACCCTATATAAAAGAGTGCCGCAACCTAACAGAAATGTTGTTAATTACAATATATTGGAAAGCACCTCATGGAATACTGTGTGTCTGCACGCGAGCACTTGTTCAAAAGCTAGAAAATTAGGTACCTCTTGGTATTGTTGGCTCCAAGGAGGCTTTCCAGTGGCCATCTCAATGACTGTGCATCCAACACTCCATATATCAGCAGAGCTAGGGAATTGTTTTATAGAATATCAGTAAGGTTCAGTTCTGTTAATTTAAGCAATGAAGAAAAAACTGCCAATTTGATCATGTTACATATAGATGAAGAAGCAATTAGCTACATTATGCACAGACCAGAAAATACTAGAGTAAAATTCAAATACCATGACATCATTTAAATTCTCCAAAGCTCCCAAATAAACCATGTAAGTTTTTGTGTATGGCACACATGGCTGAAAAATTTGCTATAGAAGCTTCTGTATGAAACGGATCACAGAGATCAAGAACATAAGCTTTGCAACTACATCTTTTAAAATTTAAGCCACGCCATTTAATGTCAAATAGAACTTATTTTATGGCAACATGGAAGGCAATTCCAAGACAATTTGTTGGACCTTCTAATTTGAATTAAACCCCAGGAAGCCTCGGGATTCTTTTATTTTAAAAAACATTTGGCTTCTTCTATGGTAATAGCCATGTATGGCACTTTGCCTTCCTAGCCACACCTTTCTTCATGCCTCATTTTTTCCCAGTCCTTATAACTCACACAACTTATTTTCTGTTTCTTATGTAGTAGAATGGATACGAGAAATAAATGGTACTTAGTTGTCCTTACAAGCTATGTCCCGTCTGCAGAATGACTTCAGGAGCCATCCAGTATGGTGTGCCCTTCATAGATTTGGCCCCTGAAACAGTAGCCTGCAGTGACAAGGGTCTAATTAGATGGATACACATATCAGAAGTGATATTTAGAAATACTTCCTACAGCATAGAGAACAAGGTAGGTGTAGTATACAGTGGGGCAGACATGTGCATACCAACTCCACAACCTGTTTTGATGCACCAAAATCTGCAAGTTTGATGCATCCTTTATTATCTACAAGAATGTTTGCCCCCTGGGAGAAGATGAAGAAGACATGTCATTGTTCATAAATAAAAATGAGAAAAAGGCTAAAGACCTTTCCTCACATGTATCAGGGGAAGGAAATTAAAAATTCAAAGCTACCTTAATGTCCCTGTGCATAATTCCATTGTTGTGTAAATACTCCAACCCCAGCAATAATTGCTTGGTGTAGGTTCTTATAACCTGCTCAAGTTAGCACACATGATTTGCCCTGAGTCACCTGATATGAACAAGCTCAATTGGCAAAGAGTCAAAGACTTACTGGCTCAGGGAAGGGTCCAAATTTCCCCAAAAGAGATGATATCGATCCACCTGGGACAAATTCAAGCAGAATATTTATGGTTTCCTCCTCCTGAACTACGCCCAAATATCTCTGAGGACAAGAATAACTTGCAAAGTCAGAACTATGGTAGACTTCATCAATTCAAATGATAAACAGAAGATCAGTCTCAATACTCACAACAATGTTGGGATGGGAGAGATTCTGTAGAAGCCTCACTTCTTCCTCAAGCTCTCTGATGTGAGCCTACTTATAGCAACAATCAAGTGAATTCAGCCAAAAATTTCAAAAATCAACGTTGAGAGAAAGCCTATTACAATAACTACCATAATTACAACGTTTCTGCATGATTCTGGAATTATGAACTTCATATTATAGATGACTGACTCGGAATCTTTAGGTTCCCAAGTGCATGAAAATTGGCCAAATTAAAGCTCCCTCACTCAAGTAGGCAAGACATCATATTATATGCTGGTTGATGTAATTTTCTGGTTTTCAGAAACCTAGTAAACACATTAATTCTTCATAGCAAAAAAAAAAAAACAGCATAAGACAGGAAAACAATCCTTCAGTATACAAAGAAGAGGAGATAATCTTCTCCCCTTGTTCCTAATACAACTTAAAGCTAGCCACTTGTGTGCTAATCTTAAATACTGCCATGCTAAAGAAATGATATCGTTCATGAGGAGGATCATGCATCAAATAGATTCCATTCTTCAGAGAATTTAAAATAATCAAAATGAGCCTGATACGAGTAATTGTTTTAGATTCATACCTGAGCTTTCTCTCTTGTAGCTCCATTAGCTGCAATCGAAACCTAAGAAAAAACAAAGCAAAAAAGCATCAGAGTTACACCCAAACCAACATTTTTTTATAACTGAAAGAAGACTCTCGGAAGTGAAATGAACATAAACACAGAGACTACCAACAACAATCAAAATACTGCAAAAGTAACAGACTCCATCCCAACTGTAAATCACTCACTACCCAATTAAGAAATATGAAAAACCAGGCCCAGAATTATGAAACAAATACTAATCAACTAAAAATCAAAATAAGTGTGAAAGAGCATCAAATTTGAAAGTCTCCAAAACCCAATTCAGCACCAAACCCCAACCCATAGCCCAAAAAATCACACCTTAAATCTTAAATCAACAAAACCCCATTTCAAATTCGGTCCCCAAAACCCAAAATTCAACAAAAACACACTTAAAAGATCAAGAACTCAAAAACCCACACTAAAAACCAAAAACTATCCAAAACCCATTTCAAGAAACACACTGAAAACTCAAAATAAACAAAAACCAGATAGAATCAAGAGAAAAGCAACCTGCTTTATTGCTAAAAGCTCTCCGGAATCAAAGTTCATGCCCATATAAACATGCCCAAATGCACCACAACCAATCAACTCCCCTTTACGGTACCGGATCGGAGGAGGCATTGGAGGTGAAGATGGTGAAGTGGGTTTGCTAAAGATCCTTGATTTACGAACGCAAGAATTGAACTTGTCAACTAATGTTGAAGTTAATGGATTAATTGAACTGCAGTAATTACTTTCTTGATTGGGATTATCAGGATCAGGATGATCTTGAGGGGGTGTACGGAATGCTAATGATCTCCTAAAGAAGTCTTGCATTATGACATAAAGAGAGACAGAGAGAAAGAGAGTGTGATTGATAGAGTTAATGGAGGGTGTTTCTTTCCATCCATAAGTGAGTGGGGGATGGGGGAGGAGGGAAAAGTTGGGGGAGATTTGTGATTTGAAAAATAAGAAAATGACATGGATTTAGTATAAAGAGATTTTTTAAAAAACAAAATACATTTTGCATCCTATAGTTTTGTATATTTACAATTACCTTTTTATAATTATATATATTAGAAATACCCAATAAATCAATTATATAAAATTTCTCTTTTCGAACACAATTTTTCTTTTCTCTTAATGATTTAAATCTAAATCAAAACCTAATAATTAATATAGTATTTTTTAATCAATTTTTTTTCTCATGAAGAACATAGTTTTTTCATACATGATTTCTCCCTTCTCGTCCTTCTAAAATCTCTTTTTTTACATATCAATTACTTTTTTTGCCAAAACACTTTGAGAAAAAGCAAAATCTAAAGTAGAATCAATTTAATCCTTTTATAATTTCACACTTGATCTACAACAAATAAATGGGCTATTATCCATAATTTTATCGTTAATGAATTTTTTTCTTCATTTTAGGTTTGAAATCACTTGAAAGGTATGGAAATCTTGTTTCTGAGTATGTTGAACTTAGGGAAATCTAAAAAATGTAATGCAAGGAAGGTGTTTAATAATAATAATGGCAGAGATTGCTGAAGATGAATCGGGCATGTTTGGAATTGTGATAGTAGTGTCGGTTCAAAATATTTTTTGTTTAGAAATATTTTAAAATAATTTTTTTTTATTTTTTAAAAATTATTTTTGACATCATCACATCGAAACGATCTGAAAACATAAAAAAATTCATTTTAAACAAAATAATATTTTAAAATTTTTAAGAATGCGGTTTGCATCGTGTTCCTAAATACTCTTGAAGTGTGCATTTATCATAATTAAGAGCTTTTGGAACTGATTTTTTTGTGGTAGAAGAGCATTCTTCAATTTATGGGAGTTGTGTGTTGATAGGAATTATAAAATTAAGGTTGATTTTGCATTGAGACAAACTATTTAATGAAATACTAAGTTTCAGTTCTTTTCTAATTTTTAGAAAAGTTGTAATATTAATTTGATGGAAAAGTTTTAATATTAGTATTGTAAGGGTTTTTCAAGTATTAAATAAAAAATAATAATAATCTTGTAAATAATCAAATATTTTTTGTTGATTTTTTTGACAAAGATCTTAAGTATTAGCTCGTGTACAAAGTTTAATATATAAATGGTAATTTTTCAAATTATAGTGAGTAATTATAATATAAACCAAACTATGGGATGTTAAGAATAATTTTTTTTTAAAATTCAATTTGATATCTAATATATAGTTATTAGATCAAGCTCGAAGTTTGACTCTATCCACAGCATGGATCCCAAGTTTGCCGATGAAGTCTATTCTAAAACAATATTTTTATAGATAAAATTAAAAAGAAAAAAACTGAAATGACATTGATTTTTATAAAAATTATAAAAATATTCTTTAAACTTAACCCGAAGAAGTCTCCTCCAAAGTTTGACTTAATTAATTAAATAGCAGGTTAATGTATTAGGTAATTCAAATTTTACCAGGCCAACATCCACTACTCTAATTCAAAAGAAAACTTGACCCAGAGCTAGCCTCCCTTCAAATTTTAAACACTTGACTTTATAATTTGCACATCGATATATTTCCTTCGCGCAAAATATGAGCAAATATTAGGCACCTGCAAATTTCTCCCTTCTAATTCCGCTTTTAAATATACCTTTATTTTCCTTTTTTGATGTTTTGCATTCACAACTAGGCCCCCATTACAACTCAAAAAAAAAAAACTTTTGGCTTGGTTACATCTATAATAGAAGCTTGAGGCTTGATTATCCATTTTTAGCTATTTTATTTATCAATTTTTTAAAAAATATAATAAATTTTTTTTTTGTTTGAAATAACTTATTTTCGATGACAAATGATAAATAGAACTCCTCCAAGACAACCACGTTAATAAAATAAAATTATTTTATGACTTGTATGCATTGAGAATTATATGACATCATGCACTTGGTTACATTGGGAATTTCAGTCTCTTTACCATTTTTGTTGATATTAAGGATATAATTTTTTTTTTTGGTTTTTCTAGAAGAAAAAAAAATCTTATGAGCAGTTGTGCTAGTTTATTGTTTGGCATATTGGAATAGAAGATCAAAATGAGCTTGAAATATTTGGATAAATCTTCAATAATACAGTACCTTTCTATATATCAGGCTTTACATAGATTTAAAGAGACCTCAATGATTCTTTTAATCAGTTATCAACATCGCTTCTGCCAAGAGGGAAGAATTCAGCTGCTGCATGCATCATTTAGCTTTCCTTCTATCCGGTATTTTTTTTATAAAAAATTTGAAATTTAATTAAATAACTAACTAAAATATGCTTCTCTTCCACATATATATATATATATATATAGCATTTAATTTAATTTAATCGATGAGATGGTATTGTCTAGGGTCTTTGACACTAATCTTCCAATGACCATCCGGCAAGTTTGCATTCTTAGCTTTGCCTCTCCATTTCTTTATCCTTGCATCCATGTGCTTCGTGAGTCCACAATATTGCTGCAATTTCTTTGGCATGGCGTCATAAACCTTCCACCACCTCTTGTGAGCCGAGTCACTAGCAAAAATATGGCGATTCGCCATGTCCCAATTACAATCATAATCTTTATAGCATGCCCATGGCTTTAGTCCCAGGAAATGGATTGTGTAGGTGCCCTTCTCCATTTCATGATTTGGATTGTCTTGTCTCTTGCAAATCTTGAGATAATTCAGTTTTCCAGGCAACCGATGCCACCATGTAAAGACCTCGTTAAGAAAACCTTGATCACCCCCATTGTATGACATCAACCTCCTACTCTTTGACATCATGTCTTCGAACAAGCACGTTGATGGCTCAATCACCATAATCCCCGAGTTGAATAACACCTTGTCATTTGGAGCTGCTGACAATTGCGGGTAAGCAAAGAATTTGTCGATGTTTTTGAGGATTATAAGATCAGCATCTATGAAAATGACTTTGTCATAATCTGTGAGTTGCCAGAGTCTGAGTTTGCTATAGTTCCATTCATTGTAAGAGTTTTTCCGAGCAAAGGGGCTCCGGATAGGCTGTATTTGCTTTGTCTTCCATCCGGCATCTCTGAGACCCTGTAGAGACTTTTGACTTAACGATGAGTCGTGGAGGAGGACTAGGTCGTTAGTAGAGTTGTTCTGTATTATACTTTGAGCCAGTGCAATTGCTCCACAGACATAAGCTTCGGAGGAATGGAGGACTGTTGCATAGGCAACCCTTTGATGAGACAAATTGTGGTCATTGAGTT
>Ga0307517_10002186_pt1 | contig 31623 bp, 26 predicted proteins | sample 23_EM_MG_FD_194515 | JGI IMG/M metagenome (GOLD analysis project Ga0307517, IMG submission 194515) | Populus trichocarpa ectomycorrhiza microbial communities from riparian zone in the Pacific Northwest, United States - 23_EM | ecosystem: Host-associated > Plants > Roots > Unclassified | place... | reverse complement strand
GAAAATAAATTAGAAAATAAAGAATAAGGATTGAAGTTGAAATATCAACAATAAAGTGGGTCAAATTATAATTTTCAGGGGAGGAGATAGAAAATAAGAAAAGAAAGAAAGAAATGGTCATTGGTGACAAACCGGATCATTAACGCTGACACACACTACTCTAAATGGAAGAGGATATGACAATGTTTCTAACGACATGGTGGAAGGGCATTTTTCGACGCCGAGAGACTTTGCACGCGTCGCAAAAGAGTGTGTGGACACCTCCCACAAGCTTTACAGTGTCGTACACACACTTGACCTTTTTTTTATTTAGCCAAATATCAAATTGTGTTAGCTGACTTAACAAAAAAAAAAATTGAGCAAAGATGAAAAAACCCTTTGACTCTAATTATAAAATTTTGCTTTTAAGGGTATTTTGGTAATTTTACCATGTTTTTAATTGTTATTATTTTTTATATCTGGTCAAATATCAAATTGTTTATCAGGTGACATTATAATAAACAAAAAACCATTGTGAAAATACAAAATGCCCCTTGAAGCCACTTTCATTTTTTTCTCAATGGAATTTTAGTTATTTCACTGGGCAATTAAAATGAAAAAAAAACTTATTTACTCCTGGTTACTTTGATAGTAACTAATAGGTTTTGAAAAAATTTTAATATTCTTAAAAGCTACTATTAAAGTTTTTGGATGGAGAGACTCAAAATTATTATTATATTGTTTCAATGAATATTATAAAAAATTTCTAGGTATTTTTTTTTAAAGTATTTTTAAAAATATAAAAATTTAATTTAAAATAAAAAAGTTATAAATTTTTTAAAATTAGAATTGAAACACCATAACAAATACCTTTCGTAATCTAAAAAAGAAAGTTTAAAGATGCCAATTAAGGAGATTTGATTGATCGGTAAAAAAACTATCATGGTGGGGCGAAGATAAAAGGGCAAGTGGGTTGGCTCCTAATTTTTTAAAAAAATCTTGAAGGATAATATACATATTTTACATGTGTTGCCCTAAAAAAAATAAAAAATTTAAGTTTTAATTATAGTTTTGAAATCCGGCTCGGCGGGTTGACCCGGAGCTGGAACTGGGTCAAGTTGAAGAAAAAATAGAAAAGGTCCTGACCCGGTGTGACCCGGCCGACCCGGCTGGTTGACCCGGTTGACCGGCAAAACCCGGTTGCAACTCGTTGACTTTTGTTTTTTACTAAAACGACGCCGTTTTGATTTTTTAAAAAATAGAAATTGACCCAGTCGACCCGGTGACCCAGTCAAAACTCTAAACCCAGCCCGGACCAAGTTTAAAAACTATAATTTTAACCCTTTTAAAAATCTATCATAGTTTTAACCTTTCTAAGAAATTATCGGAGTCCTACTCCTTATCATGAACAATCTTCAACCCCCTTTTTATTTTTGACATGATTTTGGGATAATTGACGGATTGCTCATAAAGCACTATCAACGAAAAATTACAAAAATATATATAAAAAAAAACGCATAAAAATTCTGTTATATTTTTCGTAAATTGCAAATCCTCAGCACGACGCCGTTTCGAGCAACTACTAGCCGTAAATAAAAGATTTTAATAAGGGCAAGCGTTCAATAAAAAAACGAACCCTATAAATTTCACTCTCTCTCACATTTCTTCTACCCTCTCATCACGTTATCCAATAACACCACAACAACAAGCAAGCCTTACCAGCTTCGCTCTCTCCATCTGTCCCCCCCCACCCCCCCCTCTTTATCTCTCTTTTTATCTGCTAAAAAAGAAAATAAAATAAAAATATCCATTAAAACCCTAATTTTCCCTGTCACCGCCGCTCATCACCCACCATCGCCGTCTTTCACCGGAACGTAATCTCTCTCAATTACCACAAAAAAACCCTCATTTTTGTATAGAAATCATCGAGAAACTCTAGAAGTTAAATTTCATCGATTTGATTCTTAATCGATTCGTCAAGAAATACAAAATTACCACTTAATAATCTTGTTTTCTAGAATTTTAATTCATATTTTTAATCGTAATTTCTCTGATCTTCGTTTCTTGAAATCCTAGGAACTTCTTGTTGTTGTTTGTCAATAAGATTTTCCACAAATTCCGAATTTAGTCCCTGAGATTTCCTCGAAATTACAGTTTTGTCTCTAAGTTGGTAATCATGGCGGGTGGAGGAAGCAGGAGAGATGAGGGATCGTTGGTGATTAACAACACGAACGTGTTTGCTGCGCTTGAGACGTTGAGGAAGAAGAAGAAATCTGATAAGGACCGTGGGGGTTCCAAGAGTGGAAAAGGGGGTTCTAAGAGTGGGAAAGAGCAGCAGTCGAAGGAGCCCGAGCCGGAAGTTTTTTGGGCTCCGGCGAAACTTACTGCTAAATCCTGGGCTGATGTTGATGATGAAGATGATGATGATTATTATGCAACGACGGCTCCGCCTCCTTCTGTCTGGGGGTCCTCGCAGCAGCAGAAGAGTGAGGAGAAATCTGCCCATGTAGAGGTGAGAGGATGATTTGAACGATTAGAGTATATATAAGTGTGTGTGTTTATAGAAACGGATTCAAGAGTTCTTCAAAATTGATGTCGGATTATTATGGCGTGGATGACGATTTTATTATGTTTTGGAGTTTGATGTATTACTGGCATATGCTATATGTGATTGATTGATGTGTTATATTGTTAGGTATAAGTATTTTTTTTGTTAATCCAATCAGATTTGCCATACTTGTTTGTGTCTGCCTGTTTTAGTTTCATGTGCAATGCTCTAGGTTTTCGTTTTTGCATCTTTTTAATAATTGGATTTTTGGTGCTGTCCTGTTATATACTGTGATTACATAGTGATATATATGGGCTGTTATGATTGCCTTTCCAAATTGGTGGTATGCTATTTCACTATTTTTATCCTTGAAATGAATAGAGAAGGTACATCTACAGAGAAAACAATAAGCTGCGCATCATTATATCCTAAATACAAGCTCAACCTGAGGCCGAAGAGAAGTTCTGGATGATTATAGGAAGGCTCAATTATTGTGACAGCACATTATTGTCATAAAAGATTTTGATTTTGTGCTTCTATAACCATGAATAGTTATTATGACACATTTGTTTCCTACTTGCTTCATGCATATACTATTTTTGTGTTATTTGTCTTTCACTACCCCATACAGACAGATAGAACTTTGAAATGGTTGATAAAGACTTTATTGTTCATTGGCATTCACTGATTGCTTTCTTTTTTCTGTGGGGTTGCAGGAAAGTGAGAGTGAAGAAGATATTTTGGATGAAGGTGATGATGATGTAGAGGAAGAAAATGACCATGAACCAGAGGCTCCGGTGCAACCTGAGCCAGTGGTGAAGAAGGCCCTGGAAGTTCCTGTGCTGCCTAAGGAGACAGAAAGACAACTTTCAAAGAAGGAAAGAAAGAAGAAGGAACTTGAAGAGCTAGAGGCCCTTCTTGCTGATTTTGGAGTTGCTCAAAAAGATAGCAATGGCCAAGATGAGTCACGTGGTAATTCCAGTTATATGATAAAAGCTCGAAAGTGTATCTGCTGTGCTTTCTAATTTTTGCTTCTTAAAATTGACCCAAGTTATGGATAGGTGTAATTAGCACAGTTTAAAATCTGTTAATGCATCATCTTTGTTTTAGATAAGTTTTTAATAACAATGACCTGGATGAGTACATGGCTAGTGCCAATGAAACATCATCCAGGGTCCCTGATTGTTTGCATACTAAAAAATGTTTCTTAAATATTATCTTGTTGTTTGAGCATTATACTTTGTTCATTCATTGATAATCTTCATTACTTAACAATGCATATTGAAATTGTAACTTGGATGATTGGATCATATTTGTTATAGGCGACTCAAAATGTATATTCTAACCATTTTGTGCATCATCAGGTTATTTGCAAATTAGTAGATAATCTGTGTGCACATTCACCTGTTTTGTGCACCATCAGGTTAGTTGCAAATTAGCAGATAATGTGTGTGCGTGTGCGCGCATCGACCTGTTTCTATGTCCCTTTGACTCCGAAGTGTTTCATAATTTCTCTTTTGCACCTTATTGGTATAGAAAGGGGTATTTTTCTTGTTTCATTCAGTTTTTGCTAGGACAGTGGAAGTGTAAAGTGCAGTTGTTCCCTATTATTTTTGTAGCCAAGCGTTTAGCTTTAGATATGCTTCTCGTGGTGAATCTCTTCTGAGCCAGAGTTTTTTTGACTTGCGACTGCAGAGGCTGCACATGAGAAGAAAGATGGGGAGACTAATGAAGAGGGAGATAAGAAGGAAAATGTCGCTGGGGAGTCCAAAAGCGCTAAGAAGAAGAAAAAGAAGGAAAAGTCAGCAAAGGAGCCCCAAGATCAGCCTGCCAGTTCAGAAGCTGATAATGGGCCAGAAGAAGCTGCTAGAGCGGAACAGGCAGAGGAGGATGCTTCTGCAGTTGACGTGAAAGAACGACTAAAGAGGATGGCATCTGCAAAGAAGAAGAAGTCTAGTAAAGAGATGGATGGTGCTGCAAAAGCCGCTGCTCATGAGGCTGCTGCAAGAAGTGCAAGGCTTGCCGCAGCCAAGAAGAAAGAGAAGAATCATTACAATCAGCAGCCAGTACGGTAAAAGGCCCTTTTCATTTGGCACACATGTATGAACATGTGTTTCTTGTTGTTCATATACCAGTGCAGAATAAACAGTGGGCTCTAGGCTCTGGCTTCATGAAAGATGACGTTCTAGTTGTATTGCTGTGGACTGAAAAAAAAAAAAAAGTTTCCCCTTTGGCGTTTTGGATCTTATCTTTGGTCGGTTGTCATGGAAAACATAGTTTTGGCAGTTTTGTTAATTGCAATTCTTCCCAGGACAGTAGTTGAACTTGAATTCTGTGTAATGATGTAGCCCTTTGAACCTCAAGTCTTTTCCTTTTAATGGATGAGCGCTAAGTGAACCTCTTACAGTTTATTTGAAAATATATGCTGGAAAGAGCAATTGAAGGTTTTAAGCTGGTGAGACAAACTTGATAGCTCTTGTAATTTGCATTTGGTCCTGTTGTTTACTTTTAGATAACGTGACTCTTTGTGATCACATTTTTGCTTCCTTCTTTTGGGGTATGTATCATGTATATATGCATTTGTCAAAGCTTAAAAGGCTGGACTCGATTCAGGTTTCCAATGGAAGGTCTGCCAAAATGTGTTGGACTGTGTGGTTAATCTCATTTGAAGTTGGTTGGAAAGAGAGTATTAAATTAAAAAAAAAAAACACTAAAACATGAAGGATTTTCACTGCTTGTGAGTGAAATCACTGTTCAGTGATTTTATGGTTTTGCTTCTCTATTCAAAGAACTTAATGCTATTGGAGTATATAGGATTTTTCACATAAGCAAAAAAAGTATTAAAACTTGTGTCAATGGTAATTTCACGAAGGTTATTTTTCTGGATGTAGTTTGATATTTGATCCAATATAAAAAAAAAACATAGTGAAATAGCTAAAATATTTTTTAAAACAAAAGTTTTAAAACTAGTGTTAAAAGGGGTTTATTTGTCTTTATGTAATGTTTTTTTATTATTATTATTATTACTAAGTCAATTTAGAGACAATTTGGTATGCTCGGAGTGCTTGGGAGGTATTTGCGCTCTTTGAGCGATGTCTTACGGTGTTCAAAAATGCTTTTTTATAATGTCATTGGAAGTGCTGCTGCGTTTTCTTTCTAGTGGCAAAAAATAAAAGACCAAAAAATAATGGCAAAAATACCTAGTTATACGAGCTTGGCTTGGGTGGCCCAGCGTATATATGCTTAGAAGAGCCTCTTGCGTACTTGAGTTGAGTTTATTTTTTTGTTTATTACAGGGTGGTTTGTCCCTAATTTTTTTGAAAAAAAATAAACAGGCGACATGACTGTGACAAACAACCTGGTTTCACGTGACTAGAAGGTTGTCGGAAATTCAAGCTAAGGGTTTTTTATCCAATAAACTCGATTTCAACCTGTTTTTCATCCAAAACACCTAAAAAACACTTTACACATCCTGACAAACCTATCCATGACCCCAAATAACTCAAAAAACTACTAAAAATAGATATCAACATAAAACCAAAACACTTTCTAAGCTTAAATTTATCATCTCAAGCAAGGTGAGGGATAAAAAAAGACCTAGGATAAACTTCTGTCGTCGAATATAATCTACTTACACCAAAATCAACATTTGTCATAGCCAAAATCGATGTCAATTGAGGCTTTTTCTTTCCATCACTAGAATTCAACAACTTTCTCCCTCATCTCTCAATTCAAGACTGAAAAATAAGAAAATTTAAATTTTGTACCAAAATTATTTTTTAAAAAAATTGAGGAACTTAAAGGTTTAAATTTGAAAAGTAGGAGGACTTAAGTGAATATTTTGACCCAATTACAAAATGAACACCTATTTTCTTTGTCTTTTTCATTCCGATTCTTTTTCTTTCAATCTTGCCCTTCCTTAATAAATTTGAAGCATTGGCTTTCAATTTGCTATAAAAGGAAAATATTGCCTAAAATAAAAGTTCAATGACTAAAATAAAAAAAAAAACAACGAAATATGAGAGCATGTCCATCGTTTTTGTTTACAGTACTTTTCCCACAACATTTAATGTTTCTTATAATTATAATAATGTGTTTTGAAAAGAAAAGGGACCACAGAAAATAATTTAACGAGAATTTATTTCTTGATTTATTTTATTTTTTAATTTAGTTCCTCATTGTTTTTAGTTTTTATATGAGATTGGTCCTCATTGTTTTTATTATTATTTTTAATTTTAGATGATTAGGAATTTTGCTTCGTGGTTTTTTCATGTTTGTCTTTTATAGAGTGATCTTGATCTCATGACTCGCACTACGGGTTTTGAAGATTAGCTTGATTCAACTCAAGTTTAATTTTTAGGTTTTTTTTTAAATTAATTTTTTTTTAATTTTATCCTTCGATGTTAGATTATCGGGCCTTGAATCTCATGATTTTTTTATGTTTTTCTTTTTATGAAATTATTCTAATTTTATATTTCAAATAGTGAGTTAGTCAAATTAACCTTAATTAACTTTTTAAAAAATTATATTAAAACAAAATCAACCCGATCCGTGGCGTAGCATCAGTCACTTATCTGTTGAAATCTAATTTTGCACGTCTGTATCTTAATGCAACAATTTGGACATGTGATATCTTCCTGAGCTTTTGGATGTCTCCAATCCGGTGAGTAAGGTGAACCAAATTTTCTAAGAAGGTAGAACTTGGTCTAACTATTTCTCTTAAACACATTCCCTTCTTCAGTTATCGCCTTCTTTTTAGGCTATCGCATTTCAAAGAGAGTAACCAAAATAATGATCCCCTTTTTTCTTTTCGCTAGGGTGCTATTATAATATAGATATGACTTACATATTTGACTAGTGATTTATGGTGGATGGAATAATTTTTTCATAAAAATAAATATTCAAGCCTTTTCAACATGTTTTTTAACCAAAAAAATATTATAAAACTAGGGGTGATTATTTTCGGTTCCGTTTGGTTTTTATAAAAAAAAAGTAACCAAACCGAATTTTTTTTTAAAAAAAACCGAAACCGGTTCAAACCGACCGGTTTCGGTCCGGTTCGGTTTTTTAGGACAAAAACCGGTTTGGCTCGGGTTTTTTTCGGTTTGGGTTCGGTTCGGTTTTTTCAGTTTTAGGCTTATAAAATCGAAACCGAATCGGCCGGTTTTTTCAAAATTTTAATTGGTTTAATCGGTTATTTTTCACGGTTCGGTTTTTTTTTGTTTTCTCGGTTTTTCGATTTTTTTGCTCACCTTCTAAAATAAGAAGATAATCATTCATGTAAAAGTAAAAGATAGATAAGTATGATATTTAACCCAAAAATTTCCCTTTAATGCACGTGTTTTTTTTCTTTTTATATAAAATGCACTTTTTTTTTACCAAGTACAGATAATTTTTTTTATAAACACATAATGAAAATAAATTTTATTTATATAGAACATAAAAAAAATTATAGATGAGTTAGAATAATCTCTTTGAATCATTAAATATATATAAAATAATTAAAAATACAATCGCTATTTAAAAAAATACTAAATAAAAAATCTAAAAAAATTAGAGAAAAAGAGTGTTATTTTAAATGTAAATTACTTTTAAAAAACACATATAAAAATGTGTCAATTAAAAAAATTAAAAAAAAAAAGGTCATGCGTTGTTTAGTCAGGCACGCGTGCTTAGCTTATTTTCAAAACGGCTTGTGCTCGGGGTCTTGATTTTTTTGGCCTAGGGACCTTAATTTTTCTTATTTGGAAATGGGGCAAACAAGATTTTTTTGATAGAAAAGGCTGGCAATGTGTCACTTGCTTGTTCCCAAATTTTGGGCAAGATGATGATTGGAAAATTAAAGTTTTTATTTTCTTGATCTAAAAACTTATTTTGAATTGATTTGTTTTTACCAAAAACATCTATAAAACTTTTTATATATTTTGATAAACTGATATATAACTCCAAATAATTTAAAAAATCAGTCCATAAACCTAAAATCAATATAAAATAAAAAAGTTTATTGAGCTCATATTTATCATTATAGGAGATGAAAAGGCAAGATGACACCTGAGTGAAACTCTCCTTATCGAATGGAACCTATTGATGCCAAGATTGACCTTTTTCATGGTCTAAATTGAAATCTAAAAAAACAAAGGGATTGAAAAAAAACTGGAAAGTAAAAGAACCAATCTGAGCTTATTTTACAAACTTTGAGGTGTCACCTATTTTCCCTGTTGCTTTCAATTTGGCCCTTTATATTTTAAATTTGATATTCCATAATAATTTAACTTAAATTAGCTTTTGATTTTTTTTCTTAAAAACTAAATTGAAAAAAAAAGACAAAAATAAAATAACATTAAATGCATAGTCAAAATCTGTAGTGTGCTAAGTGAGTGTTTGAAAATAAAATATTATGATGTGAGATTAAGTTTTTTTGACAGATATATAATCCCCTTAAAGCATAAACTACACCTTACTAAAAGCTAAGATATATGTTTTTTGTTGTTATTTTTTGGTAAATTCTCAATAGCAATTTGCTACAAGGAAAATGCCACAACTTTTATATTTTTCTTTAATTTAACGTCTTAGTCAACACATCAATTATTATTTCTTGTGGGCTATCATTGAAACAATTAGCATCAATCAAGAAAAAAATTAAACATTTGGAATTGACGGTGTTCGTTGTGCTTATGTAACATCTCACAATGAATAATTTAAAATATGATCACATCATCAATTCATTATATACAAGAATTTATGAGATTATTTGAATAAGCTCACTTTTACATTTTCCTAAACTTCACAATTAATTCCAAATACCCTTTGCATCTTTGCCTTCGTCATTTTCCTCCGGTGGGCTTTTCTGTCGAGTCCCTCCTCGTCTAGATTGCTGCCCTCTTCGAATTCTTTTTTTGGATCATAGCTAAATATAACTGATTTAGAGAGATGATTATTTTTGGTTTTGTTTGATTTTTATAAAAAAAAATAATCAAACTGGTTTTGATTTAAACCGGTTCAAACCAACCGGGTTCGGTTCGATTATTTTAGAATAAAAACCGGTTTGGCTCGGCCTTTTCAGTTTGAATAAGTTTTTTTTGTTTGGGTTCGGTTCGGTTCGATTTGATTTTTTCAGTGTCAGACTTATAAAACCGAAACTGAACCGGTCGGTTTTTTTAAAATTCTAATCGGTTTTTTCGCGGTTCGGTTTTTTCAGTTAATTTTTTTCGATTTTCTCGGTTTAACTGGTTTTCCAGTTTTTTTGCTCACTCCTAATTACTCTTTGCTATTTTTCTTTATGCAAGAAGCTGGAATGTGAGCATGTTGTTTATTTTACTCTACAGATCAATCTTTTTGCTAATTCAACAAATACAAGACTTTGCAATAACCTAACACAAAATACATGCATAGAACACTATGCAATCATTGAGTTCATCAGAATGAATTATGATAGTTAAACTATTAAGTTATCTTACCGATAAGAAAAATTGTAATACATGCCCGTTGATATTATGCTAATTTATAATTTTTAAAGTGTTTTTAAAATTATTTTTCATTTAAAAATACATCAAAATAATACTTATAATTTTTTTTTATGATTTTAATATATTGATATAAAAAATTAAAAAAAATCATATTAATATATTTTTATTTGAAAATCACCGTGAATAACGTTAACAAACACATACTACATTTTCAAATTTCACATAACAAATTATAGAAAAGTCACAAACGTTAAACTTCCTATCTTATACTGCTGGTCTTGTAACTCAAAAAAAAAAAAAACTTTTAACTAGGGGTGTTCAAAAAAACCGAAAAACCGATTAAACCGAGAAAACCGGAAAAAAAATAACCGAAAAAAATGAACCGTAAAAAAAAACCAATTAAAATTTTAAAAAAACCGACCGGTTCGGTTCGGTTTCGGTTTTTTAAGTCTGGAACCGGAAAAACCGAACCAAACCGAACCGGAAAAAAACCGGAAAAAACCGAGCCAAACCGAGCCAAAATGAAAAAACCGAGCCAAACCGAAAAAACCGAGCCAAACCGGAAAAAACCGAGCCAAACCGGTTTGAACCGGTTTTTTCTCTAAAAAACCGAACCGAACCGAACCGAAACCGGTCGGTTTGAACCGGTTTCGTTTTTTTTTTAAAAAAATTCGATTTGGTTACTTTTTTTGATAAAAACCGAACCGTGAACACCCCTACTTTTAACACATGATAATGAATCTATTAATTTAAAAAGTTAATGCTCAATTCTTTTATATCTTATATAATTACTATATATATTGGCTCTGTAGTGAAAAAAAAACCCTTCTTACATTCAATGATTCTATTAATTTTAAAATTCATGTTGAATTCTTTGTTATGTTGCATCTATACTTGGATTCATTGATATCTAAAAAGCTTGTGTTTAATTCTTTGTTAAGTTGATCGATACAAATAAAGTATCAATCACAATTTTATTGACTATAAAAAAATACTATTCTATACAAATCCCTCATGTAGCTTAGGCAAACCCGATGAAGTTGAAAAAAAGAGGAAGGAACTCGGTTGGGTTGAGGCTCAATCGAGTCTCACGTCAAATTTGATTGACTCGGATCTAATCAAGTTCTCTCTCTTCTTATTTTTTTTTTCTTTTTAATATTTTTTTATTGTTACAAGCATAGTTTTTAGACCCGGCTCGGTTCAAGGCCCGGGTTCTGGGTTGCCCGGGTCAATTTTTTTTTTTTAAATCAAAACGACGTCGTTTTAGTAAAAAAACAAAAGTCAACGGGTTGCAACCGAGTTTTAACCGGGTCTTGCCGAGTCAATACGCCAGGTCAGCCGAGTTTTTTCTTCCCTTGTTTTTTCTTTAACCCGGTCTGGTTCCAGCCCCGGGTCGGCCGAGTCCAGGATCAACCCACCGGACCGGGCCGGGTTTTAAAATTATAGTTACAAGCTACATTGAAAAAATAACAGAGGAATATTACTACCGCCTTAAAAAGTTAAAAGATTTTTTTCAAGAAATTATCTAGATTTTTAATTTTCTTTCTAGCTATAAATACCAGGTTCTAGTAAGAGAGAAAAATAATTCTCTCAATAATACAACACAGAAAATAAAAACTACTCTCTCTTTACCTATTGCTTTTAAATAATATCTACCTACAAAAATCTAAACTGACTTTGGCATCAAATAATTGTTTTCCTCCCAACTAAAAATAATTGAAAGGCTTGTGCTTTCACAACAAAAGAAAATTAAAATCTCACGCATAATTTAAAAAAAAATCTCAGCAAAAAGAAAAAGAAAAAGAAAAAGAAAAATGGAATGATGATTGAAAAGACTGAGTTCATTCTCTTTTTTTTTTTTTTTTAAATAACGACTGGGCGACACTGTTTTGAAATAGCACCAAAATAGAAAAACAAATAAAAAAAAGGTATTTCATGGTCTGGAGATAAGGTTATTATCGGTATTTAAAGGCAAGTAGCATTTGCGTCACGCTACTACCTCAAGCTTTCCGCTCTTTCTCGTCTCGTCTCGCCAAAACAGACAAAAACACCAGTCAGAAATTGCAAGCAAAGCCAAGAAAGGCACAATCTCCCTCTATCTTTCTCTCTACGTAACTGAAGCCAATCATCAATCTCTCTTACGAAAGGCTGGATTGATACGCTTCAGGTCATCGTGTTTCTCTCTGTTACGATCTGTGTAGTCATCTCTGTGTGAAAACAGTAGAATAACTTAGAGCTCGAAATTGTTTTTTTGATTTTCTAGAAGCGGGATTTGATTTTATGGTTTATTTTTAGGATTGGGATGCTTGGTCACACTGCGCTATTTTGAATTTTATTAGGGGACTAAGAGAGGAGTTTCTTGGTCCCCATCAAATGAGCTACAGTTGTGTTAAGAAATTGTGTAAAGGACTATAATGAGCTTAAAACTGAACAGCCCATTTCTTGGGATTCCGGTTAATGGTCGAAACCGGACCCATTCTCTGTGTTCGGGAAGAGGGCACTTATCGAAAAGGGGTTTTGGGAAATGTGTGTGTGTGAAAAAGTATAGTGATTGGGTTGCTCAAGCGATTAGGTTCTCGCATTTCTGTGGAAAGAATGTGGAGTTATTAAGGAATGCTATTGGATTAAGAAATGGGTTGAGGGTGGAATGTGTGAAAGAGCCGTTTGTGCAAAGTAAGGCTCTTGTGAGGTCATTGGCTCCTGTGTGGAAAGAAGGGTTGTTGATAGTGAGATGTTCGGTTTTTGGGGCTGTGATATCTGGGGTGTGTTTGTTGGTTTGGTATGGGCAGAACAGAGCTAAGTGTTATATAGAGGCAAAGCTTTTGCCTTCTGTTTGTTCAGTGCTTAGTGATTATGTTCAGCGGGAAATTGATTTTGGTAAGGTTAGGAATGTGTCGCCTTTAAGTGTTACTTTGGAGTCATGCTCAATTGGGCCTCATGGCGAGGAATTTTCTTGTGGGGAGGTGCCTACAATGAAGCTTAAACTTCGTCCTTTTGCAAGTTTGAGGAGGGGGAAGATTGTGATTGATGCTATTTTGTCTCATCCAAGTGTCATGGTTGTGCAAAAGAAGGATTATACTTGGTTGGGGATACCCTCATCTGAAGGTGGTCTACAAAGGCACTTGTCCAATGAAGAAGGGATTGACTATCGTACAAAAACAAGGAGGCTTGCGCGGGAGGAATCAGCTGCTCGCTGGGACATAGAAAGGGATGATGGTGCTAAGGAGGCTGCAGAGAAGGGTTATACTGTTCCTGAAAGAGATCCTGATATAGCTGGATATGATGTTCCAAAGAAAGATGCAACCCATTCGACAGATCTAACAAACTATGAGTTTTTCCCATTCATGGATGATAAGATGCATTGGAAGGACCATCATTGCATGGACACAGGTCTTGACTATGATAAGAGGCATGCTCATTTGGAGAAATCTTTTGGTGTAAAATTTCCTGGTTCAGGCCTTAAATTATGGTCTAGTGTGATTAGAGGACCCAAAAAGCACAAATTTAAGAAGAAGGCTAATGGGAGTGATATCTCAGCAGCCAGCATTAATGCCAAAAGACGAATCCTTGAGCGTAGTTCCACGGCAGCAGTTGCATATTTCCAGGGTTTATACAGTGAAAAGTCTGATGAGCCTTCTCAGTCATCTGGTGGTTATGATGTTATGAACCTTGACTCCCTTTTAGCTCAAAGTGGAGGTGATTATAGTCTGGACATATCTATTGATGCAAGTACTGGTGATGAAGACTCAACAGCTAAAAGCCAGAATAAAGACTCAGTAAACCAGCCACTGGCAGCGGGTCAAAATGTTCACGGTCATATTGACAAGTTTAATATTATACGTGATACCTTTCTTGCGACTGTTGTTCATCTCGTTGAAGTTCAAAAAGTCATTGAAAATTTTCCGTCCATCAGAAATCTATCAGGAGATGCTAAAACAAACAATATAAACGATGTGGATTTAGCAGTCGATGCTGTAAATAGACGAATAGATGCTAGAGACTCGGGCACTCAAAGCCACCATGCATCTCAAAGTTTAAGTTCTGTAAAGCTGGAGAGTGGTCCTGCAACATACCTTCCAGTTCCTGGTTGGTCCTTGAGTTTGACATCTGGCTTACCCTCTTTTTCAAGAAGGCTCAGCAATCTGCTATCTCATCTCCTTGCTGGGCCATTTCAAGAGATTAAGTCAGGTGTCGGTCCTAAAGTTGAAGATATTGTTGCAGAACTTGTTGATGGGGTAGATGTCGTGCAGTCTGAAAGAATTGAGAAAATGCTTCCTGTTTCACTGGATTCTGTACATTTCAAAGGTGGAACACTGATGCTGCTTGCATATGGTGACAGAGAACCTAGGTGAGTGCCACTTTTAGTCTACACCTATTTATTAGTTGTATAAAATCATGTTTTATTTATTACATTGTTTATGTGGAGTGGAGTGGCCATAGTGATTTCTAATTGTCTTTTTCTTACTATTCATGGAGCAATAAGTAATGAGGTTTTCTTGTTACTACCTTCAAGGTAAATTTGAGGTTTTCTGTTCTTCTGGTCTTTGACATGAGAAAAATTAATAGAAGTCTTTCATTGTTGCAAGATTCTATAAAAAACAGATATCATTTAGAGCATGGCCTTGCAATGGATTTCCCTGACATGTTATATTTTGCTTGAATAGTTGTATAATAAGGCACCTTTATTCTCCTGGCTAGTGTGAGTGGGATTGAACATTGCATAGCTCTATCTGCTTTCCTCAGTTAAAGGATTATTTCTTACCTTTCCAATTCCTATCATTCTTAAAAACTGCCCAGTCTGTGATTGCACTCATAAAAACTGAAAACTTCTCATAACATCAATCATAGAATAGACTCGGAAGCTTAACTCTCTCTCTCGCTCTCTCTCCACACACACACATGCACACACATTTATATTCACACACACATATATATGAGTGCATGTGTCTAAATTGGCTGTTCTTCATTATTGCTTAGTGTCCTAATTCATGGCTAATAGACGTTTTGGCAAAGATTTTTGTGTGTTTTGTTTGTACATGTACTTGTGCTCCCCTGATGTTAATAAGCAATGATGGTCCTTGAATCAAACTAGAAGAACTGGCTTTCTAATATTGACATATATATTTTTTTAAATTGATCAGTGTGCTAATCTCAACAAGTGAAGTGTCTAAAAGATAAAATCTTTGATAAAGTTACAGATTGTCCGGTTATTATTAAGGGATAACTGATTCAGCAGTGTCTTTGCTGGGATCTTCAAAAAGATTGGATTGCCTTGTTACATCGTGTTTGTTTAGTATTGTGTTTACTTCCTGTTCTTCCTTTGAGAGGATATTTTTGTCATCTATGTAACTCTTTCTTCTCTTGCTCTTTGTTAATCCTGGATTAATCCAAAAATGAAGTGGTTTCTGCTGAAACATTGGATAGAAGTGTTCTTTTATGAAGACACATTCTCCTGTGCATGACATTAATTTCTTTACCAAGTGATTTATGCATACCATTTATGCTTTCTACTATACTGTGTATAGGGAAATGGGAAATGTTAATGGACATCTGAAGTTTCAAAATCATTATGGTCGTGTGCATGTTCAGTTGAGCGGCAACTGTAGGATGTGGAGATCTGATGCAGTGTCTGAAGATGGAGGCTGGTTGTCTGCAGATGTTTTTGTTGATGTTGTTGAGCAGACATGGCATGCCAATTTAAAAATCATCAACCTCTTTGCTCCGGTAAGGTACACACTGAATTTGGTATTTATGTTGGAAAATTGTTAAGAACCTTTTTATCTGCTATCTGAGTGAGAGAAATTGTAACTGAATTGTTTCAATTTGTCTTTGCAGCTTTTTGAAAGAATTTTAGAAATTCCAATCGCATGGTCCAAAGGGAGAGCCACTGGTGAGGTGCTTTTCTAACTCCAATTCAATTTTTATTTTTATCCAATCCTTCTCCCCGAATATATAAGAATGTTCCTCAATTTCCGACCAACTGGACATGTCCATATTGATATTACCATTTAATCTTTTATTTTCATGTTATAGTTATTAAAAGGAAATATTTCTTATTATTTTCACAAGAAATTTCTTAACTGCTCCCAAGCTCTTTTTGATGATTTTTCTGGTAAAAATGCATGGTGGTTGGGGCACATGTTATTAATTTGTGAAGCATGCCAGATTAAATTGTCTGATGTCAGAAACTAGCATGGTTATACTTCTGAGTGCTTAGATTTATTATCATTACAAAAATTATATTTTTTTAGCTCTGCTTTTATGATTAGATTTATCTTTTATTTTTCCGAGTGAACTGCAGATATTTATCTCCTGCTTTAAGCATAATTTCATATGGTAGTGAATTTGGCTTTGCTCTGTACTTAAATCAAGTTGCTTGTTTCAATTTACTTTGTTATTTGAGTTTGCATCTACCATCAGATGTTTTCTAGTTTAGCTGTATGGCATCAGAATTGTCTGCCTTGACAAGTAGTAATGTTGTTTAAGGTTCCTGAGACTCTGCCCTTCCATTAAACAAAGATTTAAATGTTTCATTTCCACAGATAATCTTTTTGATTCTAAATGTTTGTTTTCTCAAAAGTTGTTAAAAGGACATTTTTTTTTAATATTTAATAAATATCCTAGACAATTTTATTTGCATCCTTCTCCTTTTGCAGGTTCACATGTGTATGTCTAGAGGGGAAACATTTCCTAATCTTCACGGGCAACTTGATGTTACAGGATTGTCCTTTCAGATAAATGATGCTCCATCATGGTTTTCTGTATGTCCTTGTTTCATGTGTTCTTAAATGCTTGCTTTCTTTATCCTCTTTATGGAGATTTTTATTTCAGCATGTCTCATATTTTAGGATATGTTGTAGCTGGCAGAAACATGTAATTTTGTCTGGCATATGGTTCATGGCCTGCATATCTCATTTACAGATCTCTTTACTTTATTGTCACTTTCTTTGTGATCTATATATAGGTATATTTTATGCCCAGGTGAGTATGAGTTATTTGTTGATGATGTTGTGATTTTTATTAGATGGTATGATGCCTTGGAAGTTCTTTTGATGCTTGTCATGTATGTTTAGTTAAGGGAGGAGCTAGATGACATCTTTCTCCATCAAGAGATGGGTCAGGTGGAGGTCACCAGTTAAATCCCTTTTGAGTGTCAAGTTGCTGAAGAAAAAGAAAAACAAAATGTTTCTTTCTTCCAGTACTTATAAATTTCTTGTCTTTATCTCTAATAATTTGAGGAGACAAGTAGAGACAAAAGCAATTGTTTTGTATTGAGGGAAGGAAAGGAATGGATTAGAAAAGTAAATCTTTTGTTGGAAAATTTAAAAAAGAGGAAAAGGATACGAGGGAAATGCATTCTCAAGGTCTGCATTTTATTTCCTGCAACAAATGCCATTATTCAGATATATATAAGAGAACCTATTTACTATTTAGTTATGTGGAAAATAAAAGAAAGAAAAGCATGATGGCATCAGATCTGAGTGAGTGATGAACCTAGGGGGACACAGTAGTTATGAAGCATGATGGCATCAGATCTTAGTGAGTGATGAACCTAGGGGGACACAGTAGTTATGAGGTTAATTTACCCGCCCTCTGCCACCGGATGAACCTTTATAAAACTGATTAGTAGTTTAGGACTATACCTGATTTCAGAATAACCGTAACAAGGCTGTGTTGAATTGGTTTAATATATCATGGACATTTTACATATCAACAGCAATCTGATTTTCCATGAATTTTCCCAACTAATAAACTTCTCATTGTATTTTTATGTTACTACTTGTAATGTGTCAAAATAGTGTATGCAAAATTTATTCACGCTTATCTTATGTGGTGTTTCAGGTGTATACTGAAAAAGTTGAAATCATCATTTACTGTTCATTTTTTTAAATAAAAAAATAAGGAAACTAATTCTTTTCAGTAGGCTGGAAATCTTACATTGACTGTGCATTTGACAGGATATTTCAGCAAGTTTATGTTTCCGTGGCCAACGAATATTCTTGCATAATGCAAGTGGCTGGTTTGGCAATGTTCCTTTAGAAGCTTCTGGAGATTTTGGCATTCATCCAGAGGAAGGTGAATTTCATCTAATGTGTCAGGTATGGTCTTATATACAACTGCCTCACACTTGAGAAGATGTATGTATTTCTTGACTTCAGCATCACTCCATTTTGTCAGATGTGATATGACATTTTACTTGGGACTGGAAGGTTGATACTTCCTATGTGTGCTAAAGTGAATGTTTTGATGGTTTTATTGCGGGAGTTATCTTATTCAATAAGAGATGTCCAGGTAGAATTGATGCAACATTCTTCTCATGATGGAGAATGGTTCAGTCATGACATTGAAAATATAGTTGCTTGCCTACAAAATTTTCCTTAGAACATAAAATTCAACTGCAAAAAAGGTCATAGAATAAAATAGAGATCCATGTGGAAGTCCTACTTAATCTCTCACAGAGGAGTTCTTTATCTTGTGTTCTGATGAGGAATTGATCAAGGAGAATGTTTATCCTGCAAAGTAGCGGCTCCTCACTTGGAGGGTGGGTATGAAATCTGTTATAATGCAAGCATGTGATCCTTCAACAATGGTTCACATTAGATAATGTGATTTCAAATGACAGAAATTCTCATTTTTGACATTGATCATATAAACAACTGCAGTCTGTTAGAACTTTGGTTACAACCCATTCAGTATGTTTTTGTTCTGTCATTGCTTTCTTTTATAATAAGAACCTAAACTCTGTAGTCTAATACCTTTTTAATCCTGCTAATAACGAGTTGTTGAAGACATTATGTATGTTGTATATATGTCTGAATGTTTTTATAGTTACAATTACGGTTGGAATTTTTCTGACCTCGAACTGGCAGGTTGCAGTGGCTTGTTACATGTTTTAATTCTGTTGTGTTATTTCCTATCAAACCAATAATATGTGCATTATCAATTGATTTAGGTCCCTTGTGTCGAAGTAAATGCTCTGATGAAAACTTTTAAGATGAGACCTTTATTGTTCCCGGTAAGTGTGTCTGTATTTCATTGAATTCTTTATTGAATATGCACTTAAAAGTTCAATTTTTTTTTTCTGGCCGGTTAATTCCTATAATATTGTCAAATTGATCTGGGTAATCACTATATTTTATAACAAAGCAAGAATGAGTTCATACTGACTACTTTGATTTTTTCTCCATCTTCTTTCTCCATTGGCTTCAGTTAGCTGGTTCTGTAACTGCTGTATTTAACTGTCAAGGTCCACTGGATGCTCCTATATTTGTGGGAAGTGGAGTGGTTTCGAGGAAGATATCTCATTCATTTTCAGATGTCCCTGCATCTGTTGCACTGGAAGCAATGTTAAAAAGCAAAGAGGCTGGTGCTGTGGCAGCCTTTGATCGCATTCCCTTTTCATATTTATCAGCCAATTTCACATTTAACACTGATAACTGTGTAAGTTTGTTTTGAATATTTGATCACACAAGTCCTAAGCTAGAATGACAACTTTTTTTCAATTTCAGTACAGATTTAATTATTGTGCTATATATTTTCACGACATAGGTTGCTGACTTGTATGGAATTAGAGCTAGCCTTGTAGATGGTGGTGAAATTAGAGGAGCAGGGAATGCATGGATTTGCCCAGAGGTAAACTGCTTGTGCTATAACCTCTCTTTCTTTCCTTCTCTGTCTTTCTCGACACGCACAGATACACAGTCAGCTAGGAGGTGAGATGACATGTTTCGTTGCATTGTGAACTAGGATTGGGCTTTCTAGATTCTCCTGTTGTGTCTTGTGTCTCATATTTTATACCAAATTTCACTCTGAAGAGTATATGATTACAGTTGGATTATCTTATGCACTTTCTTTCTAGTTGGATCTTCGCCTAGACAAGTGTTGATAAAACTCCGAAATAGCATTTCTTTGGAACCATATTTTTATCAGTAAAGACAAGAAAATCCAGGGTAGCATAATTTTTAGACTTTGTCTTGGATTTGAAATCATAGCTGACGATTGGATACAATTGATATTTTCTGTTTTCCGCCGACATGCATGAGTTTCTTTTGTTTTGATTTGTTTTTTTCAATTGATCTCGAGCATATTCGTAACTTAACATGTGAATGTAAGAGCTAACATTTTTGTTAACACTAGAGGGCGTAGCGAAGAAAACAGACCTTTGATTTTCTAAATCCACATCTGTTGCCAGTACAATTCTATTTTAGCAAGTTGCTCTTGGTCTTTTATGATCCTACCATGCCATGCTTTTTATGGATTCCTTCGAACTTCTGATCTGAATCGAGCATGTAATTAAGTTTCTACCATTTAGGCTGTCATCTTCGATGTCTTTCATTTGCCATGTTACCTGATCAGTGGTTTGAATAGGAATATAAACGGTGGTGTTCTTGAAGTCTGCACATTGATGCATGCAATGCTTAACCCTAAGGTTATTTTATTTTTCCATTTCCATTCTGATATGGAACACTTTGTCACAGGGTGAAGTGGATGATGCAGCAATAGACGTTAATTTTTCTGGAAACTTTTCCTCTGATAAGATTATACATCGATATATTCCAGAGTACCTACAGTCGATGCCTCTAAAATTAGGGGACCTAACTGGAGAAACAAAACTTTCTGGATCCCTCTTAAGACCGTGAGCTCCATAAGCTTATCCTTGTCATTGCGTATTAGTTGTTCATTCTATGATTTTGTTTGCATGTACTGTACTGTGGTTGATTGGCAATTCCTTCTGGACATAGGAGGTTTGACATCAAGTGGATTGCGCCAAAAGCTGAGGGGTCATTTAGTGATGCTCGGGGAGATATCATGATCTCACATGATTATATTACAATTAAATCTTCATCTGTTGCTTTTGAGTTAGACACAAAAGTTCAAACGTCTTATCCTGATGAATACTTCCCAGACAGAAAGGAGTTTGATGGAAATAAAATTTTGCCATTTACTGTTGAAGGAGTTGAGTTGGATCTACGAATGCGTGGTTTCGAGTTTTTCAGCTTGGTATCTTTTTATCCTTTTGATTCTCCAAGACCCACACATTTGAAAGCAACAGGAAAAATCAAATTTCAGGGAAAGGTGCTAAAACCTTCCAGTATTGTTAATGAGCAAGATCTTGCTTCTGGGAGGGACATGCAACATGTGAAAGTAGAAGGGACTGCGCAAGGTACACAAAGTCTTGTTGGCGAGGTTTCGGTCACAGGTCTTAGGCTGAACCAGTTGATGCTTGCACCTCAGTTGGCTGGACAGTTGAGCATTTCACGTGATCGAATCAAGGTAGTGGCTTTTTTTCACCTCAATGTATGTGTCTATGTGTGTGTGTGTGTTTTAATATTGTGCATTTATTTTTAAATATGCCATTCTTTGTGCTTATATTCACCTCGAGGAAGTTGTAAGACCTGGATTGCTTTGTTAATGTAGGAGTCAGAGTTAATGTTTTTGCATGAGATATCCTATTTTGATCTGTGAGTTATGTGAATACTTGCTATTTTAATATGGTTAAAACGAACATGAAAACAGAGGTTGTGGATATCTTCTTCCTACACTTGCCTTTTACCTCATCTTGTTTTACATGGCAATCTATTCTGAAAACTGAAGCTCTTTCTGGTGGCGCAGGTGGATGCCATGGGTAGGCCAGACGAAAGTCTTGCTGTGGAGGTTTTGGGCCCATTACAACCTGGTTATGATGAGAGCTCACCAAACAGAAAGTTCTCGTCTTTTAACCTTCAGAAGGGACAACTAAAAGCTAACGTCTCTTTCCAACCTCAGCATTCTGCTACTTTGGAGGTATCTGTAGGTCCCATGATTTGGGGAAAAAAAGAGAGAAGAAAAGGAAAATTTTTGCATCTTTACTTGGAATTTTATTCATTCTGTGTTATATTGAAAATGATTTTCTTTTGCAGAACATGGATAATTGATTTTTTCTGCCTTTTATGAGGTTGTTGTAGGTACGAAATTTGCCGCTGGATGAGTTGGAGTTGGCTTCTCTTCGTGGAACAATACAAAGGGTAAGCCTTGTTGGTATATCCTGTTAAGTTGGATTGCAGTTATCAATAAGAATGAATTTGTTTTGTTTTTCTTCAACATTTCAGCTGCTTACTCGGGCTTCTTTTATTTTACATGCCGACCTTTATGGCTGAACCTGATATTTTCTTGTGATTTAGTTGTTTCTAAGATATAAACGTTGTCAAAGAACCATTTCAACCCAAAAGTATAAGTTGCAAGGCGATACTTTAAGAATGGTTTTATATATTCTTAAACACACTCTTTAAAGTGAAAGCCTTTTGAGCTTGAAACTTGCATAAGTTCACTCAATCTAAACATATAAGCTGTTTGGTAAAGCTTCAAGGATGGTTTTATAAATTCTCTCAAACCCTCTCTCAAGTGAAAGTCTTTTAGGTTTGAAACTTGCACAAGTTCATCATATCTTGAGTTTATTTTTTTTTAATTTTAATTAGAGCGGGGGTGGTGAAACTAAAACTCGTGATGATCGTTTGATCATCTAGACTCTAGTATCATGTCAAAGAACTATTGTAAGCTCTTAAGTGAGGTCCTAATAATGATTCTATATATTCTTTAATACACTCTCTCAAGTGAATTTGCATAGGTCCCCCACTATCTTGTACTTAGTTTTTTTATTTCAATTACAGAGAATGATCATTTTTAATCTAAGAGAATGGAATGTTGAGACTTGAACTCATGACCGTTTGGTCATTCAACATGTTTTATTTTAGTTTATATTTTTGTATCTAGTCAATGTGGGATATGTCCACCAACAACCCCCTTTATTTGCAGCCCATCTTTTGGGGCCTGTCAAGTGGCATGGGCTCCAGTATTTTTACTGGACTGTTGGGTCTTTTTGAGGCTCCAATACCATATAAAACTTGATAGTTAAGTTTGGATTCGATAAAAAAACTTAAGCCTTGTGGTGGTTGACTCATTCTTAATTTTTTATTTTGTTAAATGAAACTATTCAATATCTAATAAATAAAAGAAATCAAAACAATATAAAAGATTGAGAATGAGCTAGTCACCACAAGATTGAAGTCTTTTGGATTGAACCTAAACTCAACTATTAAATTTAATATGGTGGCGGAGCCATTTTGTTACAATGATCTAGCAAAGGTCTTGGAGCCCAAGCCACTCGACAACACCAAGATCTAAGTCTTTTGGATGGAACTCAACTATCAAATTCTATATAGTCTCAGAGCCTCGAAGAGGCCCAACGATTCGGTAAAGATCTTAGAGACCAAGCCACTTGACAGACCCCAAAAGATGGGTTGCAAGTGAGTGGGAGTGTTGGTGATTATATCTCACATTGATTAAATACATAAACATAAACTAATACAAAGGATGTTGAATGGACCAACCATCACAAGGCTTAAGTCTTTTGTATGGAGCCCAAACTTAATTATCAAACTCTATAGACATATATAACCGAGTGTTACAGGCTTTCAAGTTTAGCAGGAATGTTCCGCAATCGGTTTTACATGTCTCAATTAAATGTTGAGCTTGATCATGGTCTGTAGAAATCCCTTCACAGGTCTTCCTAAACAAACAAATGATATGGACCTTCATTTATTTCAATTATACCCATAAATACCAGATCATTTGACTGCTAGATGCTGTCTTTCTAAGCTGTCAAAAAGATATTAAAGTGTTTTGAGCTTTCAACTCCCTATAATAATGTTCATGGCCAGCGTATCATGACCGTGATAATCTAGGAAGTGCATGCAATTTCTTTATAGTGGGCATTGTTGTGTGAGAAGATCTGCTACTTGAATTTACTATCAGGACACATTGTAACTTCTGACAGTAATGAGGTACGTGATCCTGCTTTTCTCTAGACAGTAAGCTTATGAAGAAAAGTTAAAAAATGTGACAAAAACTTGTAAGGAAATCCCAAATAATAAGTGAGGTGGATTTTGTTTGGGTATAGGGGCAAAAATCTTCTCTCTTTGGAAGCATCCTAAATCTTGATGGAAGTTAGTTGAGGAAAATGTGACAACCATCTTAATCACTTTTGATGTATCTTTCGCTGGAAATTTAGTTTATCAATATTTTTGTGAAGTCTGATAGAAGTATCTACTCTATATGCTCCTACTATTTTTTTCCGAAAACAATTCAAATAATTTCCTGCTATTGGAATTGTGATTCACTAGACTTTTCTTGATGATGATTGTATCAGTTATCATTTTGGACTTGAAAATTTTATGTCCTTGGCTGCTTGTTTACGTGCAGGCAGAAATTCAGCTCAATCTTCAGAAAAGAAGGGGTCATGGTGTGTTATCCGTTCTTCATCCAAAATTTAGTGGTGTGCTTGGTGAAGCCCTAGATGTGGCTGCTAGATGGAGTGGCGATGTTGTGAGTAATTGATCTAAAGTTTTTGTACCATGAAGTTGACCATGTTGGTACAAATGCTCAGTCTAATAGCTTGGGAATTCTTTATATCTACTAATTGAACTTTAATAAAATAATAATCTTAACTTTGGCATGTCCTCTTTGATTTTGTGTTAAAGATTGATTGGTTCCATGGGTGGATAGTGAAGCAAGCAATGTCTTGCATGCTTCTGTTGATGCCCTTTTATAACTTAGTATTTGACATTCAGGTTGAATTAGAGTGTGTTTACCAAACATCTTAGAATCAAAGTCAAAACTATCTTATGAAAAGTATATTTTTAATTATGTCTCAAAGTAAAGCGTAATTTTTCATGTCAAATGGGATTGTTTTTAAATTCATGTTTGGATCATGTATGCGATTCCCAATCTTTTTTTCTTCTCTTTTGAAAGCTGAGATGTACTCAATTATGTCTTCAGTGGTTTTCTATTGCTGGAACTTGTGTTTTCCTGTTAGTGTTTCTCATTATAGTTAAAAACAACAAATCAACTAAATTTACACTCATCTGATGTGAATTCATGTCATGAGAGTAGTTTTCTATTATCTCTCAAATAATATCCGTATGACATAATCACATTGGTACTTCTGAATTTTTTTGGGCAAGGAGGAGATGTTTACAATATTAACTGGCTGTTCTCTGACCCGATCATTTCTGAAAAAACTGTTTTGGATTAAGAGTACAAGTTCTAATGTAGCATGATTGCAACAATTATCACTTCTTTATATAGCTTATGCTCCAATAGCTATCTCCTGAAATTATCATATGGATATGCATGCTCACATGTGTGGAGAGATAGATAGATTGATAGATATTCTTTTTTTCCCTTTTGCTACTGCATGGTTAATGATTTTGTTACTGAATGATATGCTATTGTTTAGATCACTCTCGAAAAAACTGTTTTGGAACAAATCAATAGCTGTTATGAGCTTCAAGGTGAATATGTGTTGCCTGGCACTCGGGACAGAAACCTTGCTGGAAAGGAAAATGGTGGCCTGTTCAAAATGGCAATGACTGGACATCTAGGTAGTGTCATATCTTCTATGGGAAGATGGAGAATGAGACTTGAAGTTCCTCGAGCTGAGGTTGCTGAGATGCTTCCGCTAGCAAGGCTTCTTTCTCGAAGTACAGATCCTGCTGTTCGATCTAGATCAAAGGTTGTATTCACTTAAGTAATTGAAATGGACGTATATCGTGACAATCATCTTACTGTGGATTGAATCATATCACTTCTTATTAGTTTACAGTTTGAGATGTTTACAGTACTTAGATCTTTCAATTAGAGATCCCTGATAGGTGTGCCACTTCTTTGCAGGATCTTTTCATGCAAAGTTTGCAGTCCGTAGGATTGTATCCAGAATGTTCTCAGGACTTGCTTGAGGTAGTTTGTTGATAAACTACAACATGTTTGATGTCTTCATATCTTATTAAAAAGCTTCATGTTCATAGAAACAGCCAATTTCATGTGTCTGGTAGATTTAACAGCTCTAAAAAATTTCAGGTAATGCGAGGGCATTATACACCATCAAATGAAGTTATTCTTGAAGACATAAGTCTTCCAGGTTTAGCTGAACTTAAAGGCCACTGGCATGGCTCTCTTGATGCAAGTGGTGGAGGCAATGGAGACACAATGGTATAGTTTTGATCTTTTCATGATTCCTCAAAAATTCTGGCCCTCTTCCTTTAGATGGCTCTTTCTCGTTTCTCTTTTTATTTCCCCTGTGCTTTTGTTTTTCCAGGCTGAGTTTGACTTTCATGGGGAGGATTGGGAGTGGGGCACCTACAAAACTCAGCGTGTTGTAGCAGTTGGTGCGTACAGCAACAATGATGGTTTGCGGCTTGAGAGGATCTTTATTCAAAAGGATAATGCCACAATACATGCCGATGGAACTTTGTTAGGGCCCAAAACCAATCTTCATTTTGCTGTTCTGAATTTTCCTGTTAGTCTAGTTCCGACGGTAGTTCAGGTCATTGAATCTTCAGCTGCTGACATTGTTCATTCTTTACGGCAACTGTTAGCCCCAATTCGGGGTATATTACACATGGAAGGAGATCTTAGAGGAAGTCTTGCAAAACCAGAATGTGACGTTCAAGTAAGGCTCTTGGATGGTGCTATCGGGGGCATTGATCTTGGACGAGCTGAAGTTGTTGCTTCCCTAACCTCGACCAGTCGTTTTCTATTTAATGCCAAGTTTGAACCAATCATCCAAAATGGCCATGTACACATACAAGGAAGTGTTCCTATTAATTTTGTCCAAAATACTTCATTGGAGGAAGAAGATCAAGAAACAGATAAAAGTAGAGCAAAATGGGTGCCTGGCTGGGAGAAGGAAAGGGATAAAGGGTATGCTGACGAAGCCAGGGAGAAGGTTTATAGAGAGAGGGTTGAAGATGGTAGGAATAATCAACTAGCTGAAAGTCTCAAAGTTTTGAACTGGAACTTTTTAGATGTAGGAGAAGTTAGGGTTGATGCTGATATCAAGGATGGGGGAATGATGCTATTGACAGCTTTATCTCCTTATGTCAACTGGCTTCATGGCAATGCTGACATTATGCTTCAGGTAGGCTAGTCAAGATATAGTACTTGTGGGTTCTCTCAATCTTATATATCTAAATTTTTTCTGATATCCCCAAATCCGTGATTTGGGATTTTTTTTATTGGAATTTTCTTTCTAATCAAACAGGTCAGAGGCACTGTTGATCAACCTGTGCTTGATGGATTTGCGACATTCCACAGGGCTTCTATATTATCTCCAGTACTCCGAAAACCACTCACAAACTTTGGTGGTACTGTCCATGTAAAATCAAATAGGCTATGCATCACTTCATTGGAGAGCCGGGTAAGCAGAAGGGGTAAGCTGCTCATAAAAGGCAATCTGCCTCTCAGAACAAGTGAAGCATCTCTTGGTGATAAAATTGATTTGAAATGTGAAGTTCTGGAAGTGCGGGCAAAAAATATACTGAGGTATGTCATGCAATTTATAACAGATGCATTTTTTATAAAATATGCGCCTTGGCTTGTTGAGAATATATTTTCCATTTAAAATTTGATTCCATGTGGTACATGCCTTTTGAAATTTTATACATTGATAATTATGTTGCTGAATGCATGATCATTCTTAGTTTCTAGAGTACTAATGTCTTGCCCATATCAGTGGTCAGGTTGACACCCAGATGCAAATAACTGGTTCGATATTACAACCAAACATATCAGGGAATATTAAATTGAGCCACGGAGAAGCATATCTACCACATGATAGAGGTAGTGGAGCTTCTCCTTTCAATAGGTTGTCATCCAATCAGTCCAGGCTTCCAGCTGGGGGTGTCAACCACGCAGTTGCATCTAGATATGTTTCACGGTTTTTCAGTTCAGAACCTGCTGCTTCAAAGACCAAGTTCCCTCAACCTGCTGGTAACATGTTAAATTGTTGGTTTCTTATAATGGGGTACTAAATATGTCTGAGAAATGAAATGAAATTAAATATTAACTCTTTGAAATATTTGTTTAGAACTTTAAATGAAGGACCTGGTCAACCTTCAGGCTGACATGAAAGGATCCTCACTGACAAAATGCCTTACATTTAAAGCTGTCAAATTTTTAGGTTTCTTTTGTTAGCAAATTCTTTGAACTTTTTTCCTGATGTTTATTTTATGCACATGCAGTTAAATCAAATAAAGTTGAAAAGGATTTGGAGCAAGTAAACATCAAACCAAAAATAGATATACGCCTTAGTGATTTGAAGCTTGTTTTAGGACCAGAGTTGAGGGTAGTTTATCCTTTGATTCTCAATTTTGCTGTTAGTGGCGAGATTGAGCTCAATGGCTTGGCTCACCCCAAACGGATAAAACCAAAAGGTGTTCTCACATTTGAAAATGGTGATGTGAATCTAGTTGCAACTCAAGTGAGTAACTATCTTCTTGTTAAATATTTTTTCGTGCAGCACTTGTTCTCTTTGTTTTATTTAAGTTTAATTTTTCCAAATTCAGGTGAGGCTTAAGCGGGAGCATTTAAATATAGCAAAATTTGAGCCTGAGCATGGACTAGATCCCATGTTAGACTTAGTTTTGGTTGGATCGGAGTGGCAATTTAAGATTCAAAGCCGTGCCAGCAATTGGCAGGACAAACTGGTGGTAACCTCAAGTTCTGTGGAACAAGATGCCCTCTCACCAACTGAGGTAACATGAGAATTTTCTCATCCACCCTGTCAACTACTAGAGATGAGCTTTAATGTATCAGAATGTCTCATGGTTGAGAGGTCTGGAAACTGTAGTTGTGAATAGATATGTATACAGTACAGCACATGCTGTCCATTGTATTTTTCGTGTATTTTTATCTAGCAAGGTAGAAAGAGATCAAGGATATCAAGCATTTTTTATGTTATCTATGCATGCATGCATTCGCCTGCACTTATCATGTTTGTGATTCAGGGTCTTGTTTGCTGTTGCTAAATTTGATTAACATATTTTCTCAAGGCAATCTAATGTTAATTTTCCTTTCATGCAGGCTGCTAGAGTATTTGAGAGTCAATTGGCAGAGTCCATATTGGAGGGTGATGGCCAGCTTGCATTTAAAAAGCTTGCAACTGCAACACTTGAACAATTGATGCCAAGATTAGAAGGGAAGGGAGAGTTTTTGCATGCTAGATGGAGGCTAGTCTACGCTCCACAGATTCCTAGTTTACTTTCTGTTGATCCTACAGTTGATCCTCTAAAATCTCTGGCAAATAATATTTCATGTGGTACGGAGGTCGAGGTCCAGCTTGGGAAACGTCTTCAGGTTATCTCAGTCCTTCACTTACCCCCCTAATAATCTTTTTTTTTAAGTCTCTTCTGGATAATGTAAGTGATGATGAGAATGAAAGAGGCTGAAAAGGGTTAGCTGTTCATTTAGATGTGGTTTCAAGATGCTCCAGCTTGGTCCTTGTTTTGAAGACTGTTGTCATGATCCTTTGTTAATGGTCATCTAAAATCTATTTGTCAGCTAAAGCATTTGTTTTTTTCGTTCTACTGTTTTCAGGCCTCCATTGTAAGGCAGATGAAGGACTCAGAAATGGCTATGCAATGGACCTTGATCTACCAGCTCACAAGCCGTTTGCGAGTGCTCCTACAATCTGCTCCCTCCAAACGGCTCCTTTTTGAATATTCTGCTACATCACAGGATTGATTCACTGTCATATTTTTTGCTTGCTGTTTTTCTTTGGAGCAGATGAATCGATTCTCTGGAGTGCAGGGTTGTCATTGGTGAATGTTGTAGCATATAGATTGTCGATATTGAATATAGCTGATTGTAGTTGAAAAGAAAACCAAATTGAAATGAAGGTAGATGCTAAAGTAGATGTAGGAGTATGCCGTTATTCTTTGCTCAGAAATGAATGAGCTTGTTCATATGTTAAACAGTTAATAGAAAATCAATGAAAACAAATTTAGCCACGATCGAGATTCATGACAGATACATGCTATGCTGGTGCCCAAGAGCATTTGGCCTCAGTCGTCACAACAATCTCCAAAAGCCTCATCAGCAGATGCATTAGCCTTATCTCTGTTTTGAGTGGTCAAGGTAATATTTAATGTAGCAAAACTTAAACTTGCATTGCTGATCGTTCCTGAGAATGATATGTTCTTGGGATGGCTGACTCGAAGCGACTGACTTGCATCAATGGCATGCGTACGGCTGTTGTTCCGGGGCACTAAAATGCCAATTTCCCTTCTTCTTCTTCTTCTTTGTGGAGACCGTTGTGGTTTTTCCCCGTTTTGATGATCTGCCATGGTGTTTTTTCTTATTCTTATCCCTCGTTACATGAACGGATGTTCTATTTAATTTCTGTCATTTTTTTTTTAAATCATTCCTCTTGAAAAAAAGTGAGAAAATAAAACTCGTAAAGAATAATTTATTTGAAGGGCAATAAAGAGAAATGTTAAGCCAATAAATCAGATACAATCTAAAGGTTTTATAAACTAATTATGAAAGAAAAATAATATTTCTCAATTTTTTGGAAGCTAAACTTAACTTCATTTGTCACTGAATAAATTGTATCATAAAGTGAAAGTTAATATAAAATGCTATTTAGAAAAGTTAAATTTAATTAATGTAGAATTAAATTCAGCTAATGTTTATATGGTGATTTTTCAATTTTCGAAATACTAAAAAAGACAAAATTCAATTATTTATTCAGATGAGATATTACTTTTTAACTATGTTTTTTTTTTATTTTTATTAGTTGAAGTTGATGATGTATCATTATTTGAAGGTGACGATGGATCAATTACCTACAATTTACTATTTTTGTCTCCGACTTTTATATGTACATAGTAGATAACAATCTCTATATCAACATTCAACTATATGTTGCATAATCATTCCTCCACCAACTAGAAAAAAAAAACCTGAAAGAACATAATTTATCAGTATTTTCTAAATAATTTTTGGTTGGTCTAAAGTCCATTTTAATGATGCCTAGGCCTCGAAGGATCTTCAAAAATTATCTCGGCCCATACCATTGACATGGGTTTGGATGTCATTGGGCCTAAGCATGCACCTGGCGCCTGTAGACCCAGGGCTAGTGTGTCCCTATCGCGTGTGGGCCCATGCACTAGGCCTGGCCCTAAACATCAGGTGCACACCTGGCACCTCTCGAGTTCAGGCCACACGTCTCAGTTTAGTGCACATCCTAGTGTCTCATAGGTTTTATTTTGTGGCTTGGACACAACACCTAGTTCATTGAGATTTTTTTTATCTACATCCCTGGATGTATAAGAATCTTGCATGACCTGCCACATTTTTATCTCATTAATATATATATAAGATGTTTGTCCCATATTAATATTTATGTTAAGAATATTTATTTCTTATTAATACTACAGGGATAAAATGACTTTCCAACCCTCTTTTTTAAATAATAAGACGAGGTTTACGAGGTATAAATACTTCATAAATCACCCAGATGAGAGGTTCATAGCTTCTATTCTCAACACACACATACACATACCCTTTTTTCACATGGTATTCATTTTATATCAAAAGAAGAACAAAAAAACCTTGTTCTTATAATTTAATGCTCTTTTGCATATATATTACACATTTCCTCAACAAAAATACTAACTTAAACATTTGAAAGTCCTAAAATCAACCAAAAAATGACTTTTTTTTAGAGGTATTAGGATTCTTACATTAAAAGATCACATTCCTTTGCTATAAAGAATGAATTTAATTGAATTAACTCTTCATTAACCTATAATC
>Ga0307517_10002185_pt1 | contig 31635 bp, 47 predicted proteins | sample 23_EM_MG_FD_194515 | JGI IMG/M metagenome (GOLD analysis project Ga0307517, IMG submission 194515) | Populus trichocarpa ectomycorrhiza microbial communities from riparian zone in the Pacific Northwest, United States - 23_EM | ecosystem: Host-associated > Plants > Roots > Unclassified | place... | reverse complement strand
GCTCCACTTTCACCAACGAGCGAACAAGCACCAAGACCGGAAGGACATGCATCTCTCACGGAGCGTCGGAAGATATTCAAGCAAATAATTGTGAAATGTGTATTGCAGCTATTGTTGATAGAGACAACCAACGATCTCCTACGAAACGAGGATATCTACGATTCCATACCCCCTGCCCAACTTTTGCGTATGATGAGTGTTCTGGATCAAAGCTACCAATTTGCAAGATCCTTCAATGAAGATAAGGAACTACGGACAGGCCTCTGGAAAGTTGGTATGTATGCGACATTCCCGGGATTTGTTTAGCTGATCTCCTTGCAGGTTTTATGAAGCATCTCCCCAACCTCCTTAAGCAGGAGTCTAGCAGCGCTGCCACGCTTGTCCATGTCCTACTTCGCATGTATCATGATACGCGGCCAGAACACCAAGCAGCCCGACCCCAAATAGCAGAACGCTTGGTTCCGTAAGTCCAATCTCTATGAGTTGGATTGAATACTGATAATCAGAGCAGACTCGGTGTCGGTGTTCTTCGGGATTTCAACAAACTCAAATCCGACAGCCAGAGCAAAAATATTATGGCGTGGACCCCTGTCGTAGCAGATGTCCTGGAAGGATATTGTCGCTTTGATCGTCAAGATGTAAGCACTTTCTACTTTTCGATTGATTGCACGCTCTCTGATGAAATTCCAGTTTGCACAATACTTATCAGTCATTTACCCACTCGCAACTGAGCTATTGTCGCGAGAAGTTCCTATTGATATTCGACAACCCCTTAAGGCTTACTTCGAACGGGTTGGCTACGTGAAGCGCATCGTGGATATCGAGACATGACAGTAATGAGTACATACATACTTGAATGTGTAATTAGACTAGGCAAGCAACTAATGTCCCATGTAAGTTTGATATGGTTGGTGGCCCCAGCTCGTGGTCTGACCATTAAGACCTATAAATGGTGTATTAGAAGCTAGATGGAAATCATCTCTTGAAACCAACCATTGGGAATGTCCTCATTAGCAAAAGTGCCCGATTTCATCTGCGCAAACACACTAGCAGGAGAGGTGTCCTTAACAGTGTGAGATGAATTATAACCTCCAGAACTGGAAAATGGAGACAAGTTCATTTGCGAGTTCAAACCTGTCGGCTCTGAAGGTGAAAATGAGAAAGACGAAAAAAAAAAATTTGAAACAATCCTACGGGATGGTGATACTAATCCAGGTATTGAGACAAAGTTGTCGATTGTTCCCTGGTACGAACCTCCCCGGAAATTCCCGAATGCACCTGTGGGGTGAGTTATTACAGGATTGTGGAAACCAGTGGTCTGTGGTGGTACGAATGACGGCGAAGAAAGTTGGCTCTGGAAAGGCGATTGTGTCGGTTTGGTGGGTATAAACCCACCAAACCCTGTCTGTGTTGGAATTAGAGGTTGCAAAAGCCCTTGATTTGCTGGTACGGGAGCAAAAGGACCACGTGGTCCATTCGATATCTGGGTAGGAGGCGGAGAAACAACAGTTGAATTTGTAAGGTGTGCAAGGGACAACGGAGAAGGACCCATTCCCATCCCACTTTGGTACCCTGGAGGCTGGATAACTGTGGGTTTAGGGACAGTTTGCTGTGAAGCTTGAGGAGTCGAGTTCTTTCTGAGATCGCTCAACCGAGCCAATTGGTTGAAGATATCGATTTCTGTGGTCTTGGAAAGTTCCGAGGGTCCTTTATCATCTTGAGATCTTTGTGCCGCTTGAGACGGTTCTGGCTTCGGCGGCAAAGTAGGTGTCGGATCCAGTGCAGTTGGAACAGAAGGAGGTGAAATAGCCGAAGAGACCGTTACAACTCCTGGAGAAGTTGATTTGGCAGGCTTTGTCGAGCTAGGTCTGTTAGTCCAAGCGTCGTCATCAAAACCACCAGTAATGGCAGAAGCAGAATTCGGACGAGGGGGACGAGGTGAGGATGTCCCTACTCTAGGCGAGTCTTCATTTTTAAACTGACCCGAAGCAGAAGATATAGCGGTAAGATCAACATTAGTTGGAGGCAAGCTTTTACTGGGCTGAGGACGCCCACGACGCGGTTTGAGAACCCCTTTAGGTCCAGCAAAAAGGTTTGGAGCAGGAGTCCTAGTGTTTTCTTGAGCTTGTAATTGTCTCGCGAGTTCTTCGTCGCGGCGTATTTGCTCCAGTAGATGAGCGCCTGGCTTCTCTAAATCAGCTGGCTTCCGTTTTTCAATTGCTTTTTTCACGCGGATGATGTCCCCTTCCCTCAGCCCGAGCGAACGCATAGTCCCTTCAGTAATATCGTTCAAAAGAGTCTTGTCTATCTTGTCCCTTTCAAAGGCAGTCGAGTAACGTGTGCAATCGTCGACCTCACAACCAGCGGACAAAAAAAAGTCGAACCAGTCAATCTGCGGTCTCTTCTTGGGCGAATTGGTATCCTGTGGGGTAGTGTTGGCATTCTTGGCCATCGCAAGAGGGATATCATCATCGGAAACACCGTGGTTAATGGGGGTCTTTGACTTCTTTTCCATGAGTGTCTCGACATACCGCATGTCGTCGAGCGACATCTTCTCTGATGGAACTTCGACAATGACGCCATTAACCTTGTGAAGCCGGAGTTTGCCATTATTGAAGCCCAGAAATGCGGCTTCCACCCGGAATTGACCACTTCGGTCATGCCATATGCGGGTATTTCCTGGTGACGGGCCTGAAGAAATTGAGCTCGATGTTCAGCAAAGCTACAGTAGGCGAACTCACGACTGACGTCGGATGAAGGACGAGGATCGTGGACAGGCGGATGTAGAGGTTCGGGATGGGACCTATAGGCACCGTCAGAACACTAGTGATAAAGAAAGTAAATGGCACTCGCATAGCTATGGGAGCAGCGGTCTTAGTTTTTACCCGATCAGGCTGAGCTGTGGTTTCCTTTAGCTTGCTTTGCGCCCCTGCCTTGAGCGCGGCGGCAGCCTCCATCCGTCGTTTTTCTTCCTCTCGCTCGCGGTCACGATGCTCCTCTTCAACACGCCTTGCCTCAGCCCCAGCATCTCTACTTATCAAGGCCTCGTTCTGTCCTATAACCTATGAGCAGAACCCTCAGGTATGAGAATATTGAAAAAATAAGTATCACTACCTCGAGATATGAGGCAGGTACAACACCCTCGACACCCTCGATATTCTTACATTTCCACCACTCCTCGCCGTCCTTTTCCAAAACAGCTAATTTATCGCCTTCCTTAACCGTGAGCTCATCCTCTCCGTCGGCATTGAAGTCATATAATGCAAGCACCACCTCGCCTTCTTCGTCCTTAACCTGAGGTGCCTCATCTGGTTCCTCTGGATCGGGTATAATTGTTGGGGAAGCAGGAGAAAAATGGACAGACGGCTTCTTTGTGGGGGATGAAGGGGCTGCATTGACAGTTAATCCCTCAGAATCCTGAGGTGGAGTAGAGAGGTCTCTGGATGTTGCTAGCTTCTCTAAGATAGCGTCGGCATGTTCCCTCGAACTTGTATGAAAGTGTAGGTTGGTCGGACTAGAACCGCCAATGTCGATCGATACATGTTTGGCTTTCTCTGAAGAAAAAGCATCAACGTCCTTTATTCCCCATTTCTGAACAGGAGTCTATACGAGTCCTTGAATATGCTGCTTTGAGGGTGTAGTTGTTAACCTCACCTTGTCTGATTCACTGGCAAAAAATAGGGAACCATTGCCAATCCCAAGAGTCCCTTTCTTCTTCTTCCCTTTCTTGTCGACTTCAGATACAGACCACGTCTTTATATCATCAGCGGTAACTTTGATTGAGGCGACCATGTCAGCGGGATCCACATATGCAGGTTTCGGGGGCTAAAAGAAGGTTAGTATGAATAATCATTCAAGGATTCGTCGTGCTCACTGAGTCCGGTACGATTATTCGGTTGGACGTTGGTGTCGATTCCTTGATCTCATTTTCATCGACAACCTCGACATAATTCCCTGGCACATAGCCAGCTCTTCCTTCAGTCCGCGAGTCCTGCACTAGAAGCCAATCTTCCTCTGTCTCGAAGACAAGTAAGATATCGTTCTCGTGGACCGTGAGTTCTCCTGGAGCCACTGCCTCGTAATCATATAAAGCTTTCACAACAGATGTATGGGCAGCCTGTGATGTTAAGTGGACTTCCCGCAGAAGTGATAAAACGTACCTGTTCTACATATGCAGCAGGAACAAGGCCTATCTGGTTCTCCGCTGCTTCGTCATTTCCTGTGGCCTTGACTTTCCACCAGCTGGAAGATATTAGTCAAGGGGTTCCAGAGGCGAAAAGAACAACAAACTCTTCATCTACCATCTCCACGAGTAACAACTGTTGGTCCTGTTTAATGGCAATCTCGTCATCGGACTGTGGGGTGTAGTCGTAAGATGCCTTGAGAATGGCTAAATATTGATCTGGGACTTGACTCATGGTGATCAAGGAGACAGGTCACTCCTGTGACAACCGTTGACTCGAAGATCTGAGGCTCTCTTATCTCCTACCATGAGCAAACTCAATCCTACCGCTTTCTCCTTCGTTCCAGGCCAGCGATTTGCACCACAACAAGCACAGCAGCCTCTGGAGCCAATCGAACGCCCGGAGCAATCTGAAGCTCCTCGCCCTCCGTCAACAATATCTCTGAATATGACTCCTCCGAGTCAGCTCGTTTCAGTCCCGGCGCTGGCAAAAAGAGTTGACGAAGGACCAATAACCTCTGTAAAGATCCAAAAGACAGAGAGTTCTGCTACATCGAAAACTTTCACCACAGAGAAGGCTAAAACAGACACTAACACTGTTGCTCAAGATGTAAAGAATGCCGCTGACCAAGCTGTTCTCGAAGATCTCTTTGGATATAGTGTGTTCCGTCTTTCTGTCTCGATGTGAATAATTTATTATTTTTATTTAGTAAAGGAGCACTTAAATATTGTCTTCATCGGCCATGTCGATGCTGGAAAAAGTACCATGGGTGGAAATTTGCTCTATATCACAGGAACAGTTGACAAACGGACTATGGAAAAATATGAGCGGGAGGCGAAGGAAGCTGGCCGAGAAACGTGGTATCTTAGCTGGGCTCTTGACTCGACACCTCAAGAGCGAAGCAAGGGAAAAACCGTTGAGGTCGGTCGTGCCTACTTCGAAACGGAGAAACGTCGCTACACCATTCTCGATGCTCCTGGACATAAAACTTTCGTTCCTTCGATGATTTCGGGTGCCGCCCAGGCAGACGTCGCAGTACTAGTCATCTCTGCTCGGAAAGGCGAATTCGAGACAGGCTTTGAGCGAGGTGGACAGACTCGGGAACACGTCATGCTTGTCAAGACTGCTGGCGTGTCAAAGCTGGTGGTGGCAATTAACAAAATGGACGACCTAACTGTGAATTGGGAAAAAACACGCTACGACGAAATCAAGGACAAGCTAACGCCATTCGTAAAAGCTGCTGGCTTCAACCCTAAAACGGATGTAACTTTCCTCCCCGTTTCAGCCTACACTGGGATCAATCTTAAAGACAGAGTACCAAAGTCAAAGTGCTCGTGGTGGGAGTAAGTGCCTTAACAGATTAAATTACTTTTGATCACTGATGATTTAACCAGTGGCCCCTCATTTCTTGAGCACCTTGATGGAATGCCAATGGTGGATCGCAAGTTGGGCTCACCCTTAATGATGCCGATATCAGAGAAGTATAAAGATATGGGCACAATCATCGTTGGAAAAATTGAGTCGGGTCACCTCAAGAAAGGCGACAATCTCATCTTAATGCCCAACAAGACTCTTGTGGATGTGGCTGCGATTTTTTCAGAACTGGAAGAGGAACTAGATGTTGCTGTTAGTGGCGATAATGTCAGAATTCGGCTGCGCGGAGTTGATGATGAGGATATCTCTCCGGGGTTTGTACTCACGAGCCCCAACAAGCCAATCCATGCCGTGCGTCAGTTCGAGGCGCAACTGGCTATCCTGGAACACAAAAACATCATTTGTGCTGGCTATTCTGCCGTAATGCACATTCACACACTAGGTGAAGAAGTAACAATTCCTGTAAGTATTCCTTTCGCGGGGAGCATTAAAAATAAAAATAAAAATCTCTGTAGGCCCTCTTGCATTACTTCGACAAAGCCACGGGTCGAAAATCAAAGAAACCCCCTCAGTTCGCGAAGAAAGGTAGGTCGTACCAGACTTTGATCGTTTGTGTTTCGTTGATGATTTTGAAGGTCAAAAAGTGGTTGCCCTTATCGAAACAGTCCAACCCGTGTGTGTCGAAAGATTTGCAGATTATCCACAGCTGGGAAGGTTCACTCTGCGAGACGAAGGCAGGACGATCGCAATTGGCAAAGTATGGCTTACCCATATGACTCGAGCACTCCCTAATCCTGAATCCCAGATCACGAGATTGATAGAGAACACATCAATCGAAGAAGTTTCTGACGGTGTTGCCAATGTCTCTATGAATACCACCATTTAATTTTTTTCTGCAAGCTAGGAAGAGAGTTGAAAGGTCCAACTCCTTTCTCAACCCAAGTGTAATTTCTTAGTCCCGTAGAATAGATCCCTGACTTGGATTAATGTGATTGATGATTCCTGGGAACTCTGGTCGCTGATGCGGCAGTCTTCGTGCTTTAGTACATGACTTCTCCTCAAGCTCTTCTCACCACCACTTTATCGGACAGTAGTCTCTTGCTGGAGACTTCGAAAGAGGTATTGCCCTCGCACAACATTTCGAGTGTCCTCAAGAAACGCCTTCTGGCGTATTACCATTGTCGTAATGATGACGATTCAATGAGGCATCTGGAGTCTATATCTTCGGGAGACGAACTCGAGTTATTGACCGCTCAGGAGGCTTTGTCGGTCTTGCAGACAGTCCAAGCGATCGTGGACTTGAAGGTGGACGATGGACACGAAGAACCACCCCTTCTCGGGACAAGAGATTTAGCGAAGCTCCGCACACTCTCCTCGGTTGCTGTGAAATGGGGTTTGGTTCCTCTCTTTACTCAAGTCAGCAAATTTTGGACAGAATCCAGCAACGAGGTTAAGATTTCAGATAATGCGCTTGACATGGCTCCCTATGACGAATCTTATCGTCGTCTATCAGAATTAACTACCACATTTCTTTGTCTTGTCTTTCCCGACGGTGCTCAAGGACGCATTTCACAAACCCTGATCACCAGCTTAATCATTTCTCGTCATATTTCAGACCTACTTCTTCCGACAGTCGCACTGGGATGGCTGCCAGAGAGTATGTCGAGAAGTTCAATGCCTGTTATACATGCCTTTCGGCCGTTGGTAGTCAGGTTGATGAAATTGTGGGTACCATGTTGTGTCCCCCTGGGTTTAATCACTTTTATTCGTCAAGGATACCTGCCTCGCAGGCAATCTCGGCCCTTGGGGGCATCGTTTCATCTACGCCACCTTTCCACGTTCGAAACGCATGCACCTCTTTGCTCACCAAGCAACTCCTCAGACCCGATGGTGTAGATGGTCTCTGCCAGGCTATGCTCACTGAAGAAGGATCCAGTGAAAATGAGGTCCAGTTGGATAAATTGGAACAAATCGCACGCATTCTCAACTCTGTACCCTCCAGTCTGGAACCTCAGGTGAGTCTGGTGACAAATCGACACTCTATCTATCTTATAAAATTCAGGAATACTACTCAACAATTTTCTCCCGAACACTACAAGTTCTCACAGTAAGCTCCCAGATGAGCCACAGACGGGCAGCCGCATTTGCTATTTATCGTACTCTTTTGCCCAAGAAAGTGTCAAAATCTTCGACCGAAGCCATTTATACTATTCAACACTTGCTTCATGACCCATTCCTACTTCATTCGACCTCAATCGAGGAATCCTCCACTCCCCCGTCAAACCGACCAAGAGCAGCTCTCGATGCTATTGTGACATTAGTCGGAAACTCAGAGCCCTCCCCGACTTTCATTTCAAAGCTCTTGTCCCCAATCATCATGCCTTTATATGGGCTGTCGTATGACCTTAGCAATCACAGGACTGTTGAACCGCAGTTGAAGGAATCTGTCTTGGGTTTATTGAAATCGTGGGCTAACATAGTGGACCAATTTGAGGGTGATCAAGTATTATTGCTGGTGATTGAAAGTGGAAAAACTTGGGACTGGAAGTTTGATTCAGAGGGAAACTTCTGGAAGGTTCCTAGGTGTGTGTGTGTTTTTTTTTTCGTATCCTGAATGTGCACGGCAGGCTCAGTCATCTTAAGACAAAATCAGGAAAACCACACACTCCTATTGCCGCAGACTATAAAGACGGCGGAGGATTATGACATGAATATTTTCGATTTCTTCCCTGACCCAGTGCATCTTGTTGAAACTCTGAAGGCATTCGATCAGGGGGATATGGCCTCATCGCTCTTTGTGAAGTTATTTGAACGATATGCAGAGATGAGAGCACAACCTGATCAAGACCCGATGAAGTAAGCATCTTCACCAACCAAAAAAAAAAAACTAACAGGAAACTTAAATTAGGGTGTTTCACATTCTTCAAATCATCATCCAAATGCAGCAGCGCCTTTCCAACAGTACGACTTCTAACATCCTGCGTAGACCTGAAAAGCTCTTTCCTTTCATCCACCAAGTTCTAACCTCCGTGAATACGGACCCCACGAGCCATAAAGATGACAACCTGGGTGACAGTGACGATGAAGAGGAAGGTCCCAATACCATTGGGCCCGAACATGAGCTAATGGAAACTGCAATCACCCTCCTGGTGTCCGTTCTTGAAGGTATTTTTTCCCATTTTCGTTTGGCTGGTGATTCAAAATCTTTTGACAGTTGATCAGACGGTGTCCGTTGCCAAGTATCCAATACTAGAGGATATATCATCCGTACTCGAACCACTGGCATTGAATGGTCCCATTAACTTGGCGCCTATAGCACGCGAAGCTAAATTTGTCTTGGCTGCGAGACTGGATCAAACCTCTGACCTTTACGACCCAAAAAATAAAGCGGACCGCGACGTACAAGAGGTGTACCAGCGAGCGTTGAAGCTACTCCAGGATCCAATGTTGCCTGTTCGTGCACACGGCCTTCTTCTCTTGCGTGAACTCCTGAGCAAGTCCCGTACAGAAGATCGAGTCACATCGGCATTGGTCCCGTCAATTCTTTCCATCTTTCTCCAGTCCGTACGAGACAATGATTCCTACATATTTTTGAATGGCGTACAAGGACTTGCCATACTTGCCGACAAGTTCGGGAAGGAAATTCTACAAGGTCTTGTGCAAGACTATACGGGAGACTTGAAGGGACTTGGAGCAACAAATGTTACACGCCATGATGTCGAAATACGGACCAGGATAGGAGAGGCGTTAAGCTCAGTGATTAAACGATGTGGAAGTGCCCTGGGCATCTACGGTAAGTGTTTGGAATGAATACCCAAAAAAATAATATCGAGAATTAGTGGACGTGGTTGTACCGCCATTACTCGCGATCGTTCGAAATGCGGATATTCCGACAGTACTTCGCACTTCGTCGATATCGTTGCTGGCCGATTGTGTGGACACGTGGCCCCTTGCTTTGCTTCCTTATACACAGGATCTTTGTTTTGGTTTCATTGATTTGCTTCAAGTGGAGACATTGGCGAAAAATATTCGCGGACCGATGGAGACAACAATGGACGGCGACCCAACACTGAAGAACTCTAAAATTCCTGCTTTGCGTCGATCTGCCATACATTTCCTAGGCTCCTATTTCCGTGCAGCCACAAAATTAATCTATGATGAAAGAATCTTAAATGCGATTATCATGTTCCCAAAGTCGCTGGTCCAGAAAGCGACCGTAACCCTCGACTATATCTCATCTACAGAAGATGACAGTCGTATCAGAGCCATGGCAAAAGAAGCAAGGGAGAACATTGAGGATTTGCAACGAGCTGCGCTGGGGTTTAACCTCTAGTCTTATGTACATGTTGTGTATTATGTGTATTCTTCCACATGATTTATTGCTGTCTACCCCGTATCTGTCCTAGTCGCGGTTTTCTTCAGCAAGACTAAGTCAATATAGGGCATATCGATGTTGGTCACTGTCTAGGACATGGTCAATCACAAGGGTGATGGGGACGCGAATCGCCTGCGATGACCTGAAACCGTTCGAATCATTCCATAACAGTGAAATCTGGTCGTAAGGATCATGAAGGATTGTTATTAGTATTTCCAATGACTCTGCTGATCTCGTCGACGCGCCGTCGAAAAGCCTTCCATTTGGTATTCCCTACAGCGAGAACGGGTGGCTGGTCACTGGCAAGATCACCGGATTTGACCAGCGTCAAGAATGGGTTTGAAACGGAAGAATAATACGCCATGTGAAGTGCTTTGAACACCTGGAGATTTCGTTGGCATTAAAGAAATCGTTGTGCATTGTACTCACCATAACAATTTCGGCATCCTTGACCACCGCGTCTGACAGCGGCAATGCCACGATGATCTTTACCTTCAAAGGTGTGACATAGCCATAGACAGCGACATCTTCCATTGTGAAAAGTAGGCCTAAGTAGCATTCGCATTCCTTCCCCGCAGCCGCGACTGATTGAAGTGAATAATGACCAAAAGCACAATCAGAAAGCAAAGCACTTACTCCGTTCCTCGACAACATCCAAGGAGGTGTGGGCTATGTAGTGGTACTTCGTTGCAACGTCTTCCTTTGCAAACGTCCTTATGAGTATGGGATGATTTTGCGCGGAAACGAATGCGACGGCATTCAGCTTGAGACCAACAGGCATCACGGTTAGGATCAATGTTGGCCGGGCCGCAGATTCCTCCAATGACCGCGACTCCCTTGCAAGCGACTGTGCCTACTGACGCAGCGGCAGCGATCTTGCTTTCTTCTGCACCTGTACCTGATACTGCAGTAGCCGTTGAAGGACCCGATTTCGATCGTCCACACACCCTGCATAGTTTTCTTCAGAGTTATGAAAGAATTGGGTTTCAAGCAACCAGTCTGGGAAGGGCTATCAATGTTGTTAACAAAATGGTCCGTCAGTGACCATTGGTTTGCCGTATATTGGTTGTAATTAAGACCAATGATCAGAGGGAGTGGCGTCTCTCCGATGACCCTCTCAAGGAAGACGAACCTGATGAATACCGCAATCCAAAAGTTCGTGCTAATGTTCGATGCGATGTCTTCTTGGGTTATACCTCCAATCTGATATCATCTGGACTACGCGAGGTGATCCGCTTCCTTGTAATGCACAAGCATGTTTCCGCGATCGTTACAACAGCTGGCGGCATCGAAGAAGATTTCATCAAGTGTCTAGGCAAGACTTATCTGGCCGACTTCAATCTCGACGGCGCTGAACTCCGTAGAAAGGGGATGAACCGCATAGGCAACCTGATTATTCCCAATGACAATTACTGCAAGTTCGAGGATTGGCTAACGCCAATCTTGGATGCCATGCTCGCAGAACAAAAGTCATCTGGTGTTGTTTGGACACCGAGTTCATTTATTCGAAGGCTAGGAAAGGAAATAAATGATGAAGGGTCTGTTTATTATTGGGCATACAAGGTAGAACACACGGAATCCGTCCAGTGGTACCGATTTCTGACGGATCACCTATGAACCAGAATGACATTCCTGTATTCTGTCCTGCTCTAACAGACGGTTCTATCGGCGACATGATATACTTCCACTCGTTCCGTAATCCAGGGTTCATTCTTGATATTGTCCAAGATATCCGAAGTTTGAACGAACTTTCTCGCAAGTCACTTAAAGCAGGAATGATTGTCCTTGGTGGAGGTGTTTGCAAACACCAGATCGCCAACGCTATGCTTATTGTAAGTGTTATGCAATTGTTATAAAACGGTGTTGGTGATTGTATATTAGCGCAACGGGGCGGACTTCTCAGTATATATCGTAGGTTTCTAATGAGTTCAGCGGAATGGGACTTACCGAAAACTTAGAATACTGGTCAAGAATTTGATGGATCTGATTCAGGTGCTCGACCTGATGAAGCAGTCTCTTGGGGTAAAATACGAGCGAACGCCGAGGCTGTCAAGGTATGTCACTTGAACGAGTCCCCATCTGTAACTAACAATTCAAATCAGGTATTTGCTGATGCAACCCTAGTATTTCCAATGCTAGTCGCAGCAACCTTTGCTCAGAGTTGACGTTCCCAAGTTTTTATATTATGGTATAAGTCGCGAATAACAACTGCCAAGATATCGATTGCTTTTCTCAATGCTTCGAACTTTTCAACCACAAAAACGGAACATTCGTCACCTCGGCATAACTAAAGCTGATACGGAAATGGCCCATTTCGGAATGGATATCGTTTCGGTGGATTGTGAAGGTTCCAAAACCATGACAGAGCGCGTGTTGTGACTCCGCCGAATTGTCAACGGGGAACTTATTTTCTCACCAAAATGGCTGCCCTTATCGAAATGGAAAATATTCAGGACTTGGCAAACCTGTCGTCGAGAATTGACCCCCCCCAACTACCACCTGCCAATGGTGTCACATCCAAAGTATTTGTAAGGAGGGAGGCCTCTGTTCCTGACCAATGCAGACAGATGATGCGAGAGGTCAATTGCCGTCTTCGGGCCTACCTTCTTCATGTTCGCGGGAGAATATCCTTTCAATTGGGAACGATTGGATTTGTAATTTAAATTTGATGATCATAACCCTTGTCAATTCAAGCGAGGTGTACGTCCGAGTCTTTTTCCCCTTCGGGGGACTCGGAATCTCGATATGCAGGCCCAGTTCAAGTGTCAAGATGACATTGCTCATCACCGGATAGCACCGGCGAGGGTATATCTGGATCTGGATTCTAGGATGAGGTCGCCTTTTGTATCTGTGAGGTACGAAGTTACTGTATTGAGCATTCAAGTAGGATTCACCACACTTTTAAGGTCTTAAAAAAATATGAGGATGATAACCTTTCCTGTCGCAGCGGGAACATTACAATTGAAAGAAAGACGGATGATTTAGAAATTCATCCAGAAATACATAAAAGCCATAAGCACAGCTGGGCTACAAATTTTCACCCTCTAACGTTGTCGAAAGACACCCCCTGCCACACGTGCAGCCATGCTTCGCTTGCTCGTTACTTCGCTTATTGTAGGGTGTGGAATAACGTCAAATGAGGTAGGATTAAACCATCCTAAGGAGAATTTAGAAACAAACTCGGTCATTTATCGGGGGGAATACCTCAAAGGAAACTACTCTTCACTACCAACAAGAAACGCGATGGACGCGAGCGTCCGAAGGTCGCCTAAACGCTGGAAGGTACGTGGTGTCCGCCAATGAATCTAGTTGAAGGCCTTAAGGCTCGCAAGAATAACGGAGCACTGTTGGGACGCACCGTTTCTCACTGAGTTGGTGGGTCGAGGGGAGACCTGGGGCTACAATGGGGAATTCCCTCCATCTTATATAGTATGCCGGGGGTGTCTAAATCAGTCAAATCAATTCTCCTCGTGAAAGTTGAAGCCAAATTCACATCGATTAGGAATTGGAATGATGCCTGGAAGATAGTTGTGCATTGTCACTCCCTATACCGATTGGCTAGAACTATATCTGGCCTTATCTGGCATATGTTTCTTACACGGCGGGCAATGTTGATTCATACCCCTTCAGTCACCGTTATTCCAATACTGCAGTGAAGTTGAAGAGTGAACGGGCTTCTGATCTTATCAAGCGCTCGCTATTAAGAAAAGTTGCCCAAGTTTTGGTAAATTCGTACGTATGGGATCGCAATACTTACGGATATACCACGCTTGTCAGACAGTTTATTCATCCTCTAACTGGAGAAACTGTGTAAAAAAAAAATGCCCTCACTCCCTGGAATCGATCGTTTTTCCTCTCTTCTCTCATCTTTCCAATGAGATGCCAATCTGAACTCTGCTTTGACCCTACTAACAGCCTTTACCCACAACTCAAAAATTCGGAAGGGACTACCACGAGTATATGGATCCAACTTGTACTGCCAATCCCAAGTGATCATGTTGTCTTGTATCCTGTAGGCCTGACCTGTTGACTCGGACTTTGGTTGGTAGTCGATTATCTCAATAATTTCATCAGTATCTAAGAGAATGACTCAGCTTGCTCCGCTCATGCCTTTCATGAACCACACACCAGGCTGCGTGGAACTCATCGCCACTAGGGGCATCTAGGTTCCATACTGCGATCGCACCCTGATCAAAAGTAGACAATTGGAAAAAAAATCCTGCTTAAAGCGTGAAATTCTTCAGCAGAGGTTCATTCGCGGTTCAGGCCCGAGATTACCGGAATATCAAAAACTTACATAATTTTCTTCAGGGCAGGACGTTTCTCCGTTCTGTCCAGTTTCGGTCCTACAAGTTCTTTATTCACTTTCAATCACTCTACGATTGGAGGAGGAAGTTGTTAGCGTAGTGTCTGTTGGTAGTGGGAGAAGAGGCAAGTTAATATGTCTTTCCCTGCTCCATTAGCTAACTGCCCCAGATTGAAAATGGCGTTCAGAAAGCATTGCTTCAAGTGTGGTGTCCGTATGTTCTGACCTGCTTCTCTTTCTTCCCGTTGATGATGTCTGTCCCCAGTCGGCCACATTGCCGGGGAATGTACCTCGGAGCACCGTTTGTGCTACAACTGCAAGAAACCAGGCCACGAGTCTTCTGCTTGTCTCTCTGAAAGGAATGTGGTAGCGAAGCAGTGCTACCGTTGCAGCGGTGTTGGACACCTTCAAGGTAGCATTTTCCCTCCTGCCTCGTTCAGTCTAACCTACCTCAAATAGCCGATTGCCCCAATCCTCGTGTTCCGCAGGCTGGAGGGCAAAAATGCTATGTGAGTTGCTCTTTTTGACTCCTTTACCACAAATTTTCAAGGCTAGACTTGTGGTCGCATTGGCCACATTGCTCGTTACTGCACCAACGGAATTGGTGCTGGAACTGGAACTGGAACTGGTGCTGGAACTGGAACTGGTGCTGGAACTGGAACTGGCTTTGCCTCGCGTGTTGCTCCTCCGTCTCGTGGTTTAAACACGTCTACTTTGCCCCAAGTCAATTGCTACAGATGCAATGGCCCAAATCACTTGGCCAGGTAAGGCGTACGGAAGTATTTCGGTTTTTGTGCTGAAACCTTTTGAGGGATTGCCGTGCTGCTCCTGGAACGACTGTGAACAACACTCCTATTGCTCCTGCCAGCGTCGACAGCAGGACTTGTTACAAATGTCAAGAAATTGGCCATGTACGAGGTCCCTCTTGCTCTATGGAAAATTAGTTGACAATTTTGTCTGATATAGATTGCCCGTGAATGTACCGTTTGACTAGGGTGCCATTGTGTACTCGTGCCATCCTTCCGTGACTTATCTTAATATTATGTTTCAATTTGAACTGCATAGTTGTGATTCGTATATGAGAAAATTTGTTTGAAATCTGTTCGAGCGGGGTTGTAAAGTCACACGCTTCAATATGCCATGTTTCTTTCCTTTTCGACACTGCGGTCACCAGCACATGTTTTGAAATGCTGTCGCCGTTCTCTATTCTCCTTTCCAGGGTTTTCTTCGAGTCTCAGCAAGGCATATCGTGAACAATGCGTCCTTCCGTACGATACATCCCTTCCTGCTCTGCTCGCTCTAACTCTGGTCTTCAAAAGATACAGTGCAAAGGAATTGTACGCTGTCGTCGCAGATGTCTCGTCTTATCCGAAATTTGTACCCTTCTGCATTGCATCGCGTACTGATGCTTCCGCACTTGCTCGGGCTATGCAACAGAAGACCGTCTTTGAAGCAGAATTGTCAGTCGGGTTTATGAGTTTCAAGGAAAGCTATGTCAGTTCCGTGATCTGTGTTCCTTACGAGTCTGTGCATGTAAGATCTTATCACCTGTTTCAATTATTTGGTGATAACTGGCATTCCTTCAGGCATGTGCTTCATCTTCTACACCGTTATTCAAGAAACTTTCCACGACCTGGAAGTTTCAGAGTGGGACACCCAGTCCAGGGTTAACTGCTACAGGAGGATTCGAGGACATCGGTCCCACTCAGGTGTCGTACGACCTAACCTACGAATTTGCAAATCCGCTTCACGCTGCGACTTCTGCTACCTTCTTTGGCCAAATAGCAGGCATGATGATCAAGGCTTTCGAAGACCGATGTCGCACTGTTTACGGCAAGCCCCTTGTGCCGGAATCTGCGAATGCATACAAAAGCTCATAGTGTCTAGTATGCTTCATTGACAATAAAGAGTTTATAATTACTGGCATCTACTGCGGCTCATGAGTTGATCAAAGTGCATTATTTGAAAGTCATTCGATCAATATTCTTAGTCTAGGCAGTGTGGTGGCGAACTCGGAACACGCTCAGCGGCTGAGTTTATTGCGGAGTCACAGCTTTCCACGTGACTTCATCTAGGAAGGTCATATAAAAAAGCCACAGTTCTGTTATAACCGACTCCAACGTTGAAAATTCGATAGAACCACGTCACTCCATCATGGCGGACACTAGACCACCTCTCCCATCGCAGAACTCAGGCAGTTTTACAGACGGACGTCCCCAAGTTCACTTTGGCGCATCTGCCTCCCCCTTTCATGCGGCTGAGGAGTCTATGCCCTCTCCCTTTGACAGCCAAACCCATCTTGCGACAGAAAGCGCCCAGGATTATGACGACGATTATATAGAGAAGCTGCCTTTGAATGATGGTCAAAATTTTGATGGTGGTTTCTATCCTCCTCCGTGCGTTCACAAACAACCTCCCCGTTTCTGCGTGATATACTAAGTCTCTCTTGTAGACAAATTCATCCCGGTTCTTATGATGGTTCTTACGTCCCCAAAAGGCCTGGCTCAGTCGTTTCGACATCCACTAATGGCATTGAAAGCGCCTGGAGACGGCGACAGACGATCCGGCGTGGCAAAACCCGTAAGGTCAAGCTCACAAATGGAAATTTCATTGCAGAATATCCCGTTCCAACGCCTGTATTTTCTGCCCTGGAAGAAAGATGGACATCTGCGAATACGACGGAGTTCTCGTGAGGGCTTCCTTTTTTCCGTAGTAAGATATCGCTTTAGCTCACTCTAACAATAGGCACATGAGGTATACTGCTGCGACATGCGATCCGGATGATTTCACTGAAGAGAACGGCTGGTCACTACGTACCAAGCTGTACAACCGTCACACAGAAATCTTAATTGCGGTCACGTCCTACAACGAAGACAAAACGTTGTATTCACGGACTTTGCACGGTGTCATGTTGAATATTCGTGACATTTGCAGAACCAAGCAGTCCAAATATTGGCGTCAGGACTCGGAAGACGGCAAAGCTGGTTGGCAAAAAATAGCTGTGGCTCTCGTCATTGATGGCCTTGAGCCTATGGACAAGAGTGTCTTGGATATCTTGGCAACTATCGGCGTCTATCAAGATGGTATAATGAAAAAGCAAGTCGACGGGAAAGATACTGTTGCTCACATTTTTGAAGTGAGTTCTTTTTTTAGGTTTGATGGAAGTAGACTAACTTGCTCCCAGTACACCACGCAATTATCTATTGATTCCACTCCGCAACTGGTTCTCCCTCAACCTAATGACCCCAACAATCTTGTGCCGGTGCAATTTATGCTGGTTATCAAGGCCAAGAACCAGAAGAAGATAAATTCGCACCGCTGGCTATTCAACGCCATTGGAAAAACGCTCGAGGTGGGCACTCCACACTTGATCATTTATTAAATAAACTCGTCTTTCCGCAGCCCGAAGTCTGTGTTCTCATTGATGCGGGTACGAAACCCGGTCACAAGTCAATCTTCTACCTATGGGAAGCCTTCTACAATGATCCCCATCTCGGTGGATGCTGTGGTAATTGCACTTGATATATTTTGTGATTGTTACTAACGTTAATGATCACAGGCGAGATTCATGCCATGATCAAGGGAGGAAAAAAACTGCTAAACCCTCTTGTTGCTGCCCAGAACTTTGAATACAAGATGTCGAATATTCTGGGTAAGTTTCTCACGTTTGATCGTCTCCACGTTTAGCTGATTTTTTTCTCAGACAAACCCCTGGAAAGTAGTTTCGGTTATGTGTCTGTATTGCCTGGTGCATTCTCCGCCTATCGGTTCCGTGCTATTTTAGGACGACCTCTTGAGCAGTACTTCCACGGTGATCATTCCCTTGCGAATCGCCTTGGCTATAAGGATATGAATATTTTCACCAAGAACATGTTCTTAGGTGCGAATTGGGGTTGTGATGTCTCGTGTGGTGTTGATCTGATCCATTATCACAGCTGAAGATCGTATCCTGTGCTTCGAACTTGTGGCCAAGAAAAAGGATAGATGGACTCTCACATACGTGAAGCCCAGCAAGGCCGAGACCGACGTCCCTGAGTTTGCCACCGAGTTAATTAGTCAACGCCGTCGATGGTTGAATGGCTCTTTTGCCGCCTCAGTTGTATGTCCTCGTTGCACGACCCAGGTTGATTGACTCACTGCTTTCTTAGTATGCCCTTGTCCATTTCGGCTCTTTCTACAAGTCGTCCCATGGCATAATTCGCATGCTTTTCCTCCATATCCAAGCCTTGGTAAGTAGTTCTAAAACTCACACGAGTAGCTTGACCAATACGAAATTTACAGTACAGCTTCCTCAACCTTGTTTTCTCTTGGTTTGCTATAGGAAATCTTTGGCTCACTTTCAGTATCATCATTGATCTCCTTCCACGACAAAAAATATATCTTTTCGGCAATGCCGAGGTGGTTCGTATTTGATACCCTTTAATGTCACAATACCCCATTCACTTTGTCTTAGACATTTTGGATAAATCTTGGGTTCAAAGGCATCTATAGCGCTGCCTTGGCTCTACAATTCATTTTGGCCCTTGGTAACCGTCCAAAAGGCGAACGTATTCCTTATGTGATTACCTTTTGGTGCGTTTTAACAGTCAATTTAACTAGCGAACAAAGGGGCTCATACCTGATGCAGGATATTTGGCTTCCTCGCAATCTACCTCTTAGTTTGTTCGCTCTGGTTGACAGTTACTGCCTTTGCGGTGCGTGGTCCTGTGCCATTCGACATGCTCTGCTTATTATACCCATGTAGTCAATCCCCTCTCAACTTGCTGGAAAATCTTCGTCTGAAGTGATCATCGCATTCTTTGCTCCACCCATCGGTGCTCTGATTGCTGCCATGATCTCTACGTTTGGTTAGTTGATTGTTCGATTTGAAGTGAAATTATCTGACACGAAATAGGCATCTACCTCACCGCGTCGTTCTTATATGTTAGTTGGGTTCGATTCGTTTTGCTGAACGTCTACTGACTGCCCTCTTTCAAGGGTGATCCATGGCACATGTTCTCAAGCTTCTTGCAGTACATATTTATTGCACCGAGTTTCACTAATATCCTGAATGTCTATGCCTTTTGTAATCTGCATGACGTATGTTTCCTCATTCACTTCCGACTTTTTTGGTTAAAGTCTGCTTAGGTATCTTGGGGTACGAAAGGCTCAGACAAGGCAGATCCCCTCCCTTCGATCAATTCCTCTAAATCAAAAGACGCAGAACCTGCTGTTGTGGAAGACCAAACAGCCGAACAAGCTGACGTTGATGATGCATTCAAAGAAACCGTCAATCGGGCGATTACGAAGATTGTAAAGAAGGAGGTACCAGAAAAGCCAAGCCTCGATGACCAGAACAAGACTTTCCGCACGCGTCTGGTAGCCATCTGGATACTCTCAAACGCCACGCTAGCCATCGCCGTCGAAGGCGTGAATGGCTTGCCAAGCACCGATGCCAACGCCGACCAAATAGCATTGATGGCGAAGCAAAGTACATATTTTGCAATCGTCCTGTATTCGACTTTCGGCCTTTCGTTCATTCGCTTCATTGGGGTTTGTGCTAGACTGCTCTGCATTCACAAGGTTGGCTGATATCCTCTCTCTCCGCAGTGCCTCTATTACCTCGTCAAGAGAGGACTGTTCCAATTCTTCCGAAAGCGTTGATCAAGTTGCTGGTCGATTTTTGGTTGTGGACACTCACTGGACTCTGTTTATACGTATCTCCTCTATATTTGCTATGTCCATTCATCTCATAAATCATTTTGCATCTCACATGCCATGTTTCATGGTACCCACTATTTCTGCAAGGCAACAAATGATATTGAAGTTGTTGCCCTATGATCATCTACATCGCACCTGCGAGATAACGAAGATTATGAAACGTTTCATCCAATGGAGCTTGAAGTTCGGAGCATACTGAGCGGATGGAAACCATGGTCATTACGAATACATTCCCGAATACTCCATTCCACGATCTAAGTTTTCGTCTCTCTGAAGCGGATCGGCATCGTGAAAACCAAATGCTAGGTCAAGTGGAATGATTCCACCAATGTTGGCGAACTGCGTTCGCGGCTCCTGCATGTTTGCTCGAATGGCTGGGTCGCCACCTGCTTCAGCTGGAGAGGTTTCGTTGTCTTGCCGACCTTGATCTTCGACCAGAGAGTGTCGACAGAGTGGACAAGAATCATGCTAAGCCAAAAGAATGATAAGTACTGGCCTACTGCGGATATATAAGAAAATACGTACGCCATCTATAATCCACTTTGAGATGCTACATGACGACAAAGAGATAAATTCATTCGGACAAGTAGATAAGTTGGCTTACTCCCGTCTACAGAACATATGGCCACACTGCCATGGTCGAGAAAGTTTCGTAACCCCGATCAAGTCGATAGGGTGAGCGGGAGATTCCATCGCCAATGCTATTTCTTCTTCTGCGATAAGTGCAAGATAAGGTGTGAAACATATAGGACAACAAGATTCTGTAAAAAAGAAATTCAAATAAACTGGGTTGGCCGGTGTGCAATGCGGCATACCCTTTTCGCCAAGATCGGCAAGTTGGTTCTCACTTATGTGAGGCAGACCATTGATAAGTTCGTCAATTTGTCTTTAAAGGTGTCAATTATGTGAGACGAGATTGGCAACATGCAATCCTACCTCGCACTTAATGAACCACCGCCACCTTCCTGCGTCAATTGGTCCAGTATTAGTTGGGTAAAGAACGACATTGGGAGAGCACAGGGCCGCGTAAGTTACCCAGATCAAAATAGGTCGTGAGAAACAAAAGGTATACAGATTCATTGCGGATATTACAAGACATACATACAACAAACGGAAGGAGAGGCAGGATGAAAGTTGTACAGATGAATTAGCAATGCATCACAAGAGAGGAAGAATATTTATTCAGAAAGGATTCTCGTCGTTGTCGTCTTTCATTGGGGAGATGCTATCGGACTCCACTGGCGGAGGGACACTGTATTCGTCTTCGCTTTCCTTCTGGGAGAAGAATAGCTGAATTGGTTGAGTCATTCTTCATGACCATCATCAGTCAAGACAAGTGAGGAATAATAACTGTATTTACTTGAAGTGTTTCTTCTTGGCTGCGTTGAGCTTCTGTGTGCACGGAGTCATCATATTGTCCGTGGGTGATATGAAGTTTGGATTACTGTGAAAGAGTCAAGGAGACAATCCGAGTGGAAGCGATGGAACTCACGTAGACTTGGCAATCCTTTTAGCTAAGAGGGACTTTGCACCCATTCCAGCCTGGTTTGCAAGGCCGAGCGGGGCATGGGGAACGACGACCTGAGCAGCAAGAGTGGGGTTGTGGAGGGGTTGTACGATAGAAGAGTCGGACATGGTGGTTGTGGATTGAGTTGCCATTTTTGTAACTCGAACCAAGCAACGCGTAAAGTCATGTGACGATACACTCTGAATTGAAACGCCAGCTGACACCGCCATCCAGAATCCAGATTCAGATCCATCATCCCTTGGAATGTCCTGTTGGCCCCGGAACTTTTCCGTTCTGTCCTTAAATAAGGCCAGTCATCATTTGCGATCTCCTTTGCTACGATGGCCGATGGTCTCAAGAAGAGAAAAATCATGATCATGGGTGCACGTTCAGTCGGTGCGCACTCATCCACCTCGAGAGGGTATTCCAGCTGACCGTCTCCCAGGAAAGTCTTCCCTCTTTTATAGATTCATCAACAACAATTTCGATCCAAACTATTTTCCCACCATTCAAAACTCCAAGAAGATGGCAGTTAAATTCAACGGTGTCGAATACGAGTGCGAGATCGTTGACACCGCAGGAAAAGTGTGTTCCCAGCTACAATATACCCATCATCTCACCTTTAATAGGATGAATACTCGATATTGGATGAAAATCTCCTCATGGGTTATCATGGTTTCATCCTCGTCTATTCGATCGCCTCTATAGCCTCTTTCAATTTGGTCAAAAACCTCTACGAAAAAATCGTTACTACCTGCGGCACAGAGAAAATACCTTGTGTCGTTGTCGGAACCAAATCCGATCTCGGGGTTGAGCCTTCTTCGAGCCGGCAAGTAAACGAAGAAGGGGGAAAATTTGCGAAAGATATGTGTGCAGCATGGGTTGAGACTAGCTCTAAAGACAATGTCAACATTGGTAAGTATATATTTCTTGACGTCATCGAAACTTCCCAACTTAGTTTCATTAGACAAGGTTTTCGAACTCTGCCTAGCAGAAATCGATAAAAGCACCCCAGGGGCGGACCCCGCCGCAGAAAAGGGCAAATGTAGAATCATGTAGAAGAACAAGAATACTCCTCCATGTAGAAGAGATAAAAATACAGTCTAAACAATATTAATCCAGATTTCAATCCTTCAAGCAGTGCCATCCCCGAGGTGTCGAACTTTGAGATCCCTTGTACTTCGTAAATTGAGCGCTTGAATGGTTTGGGGATCTCCTGGCACAAGATCAATTGCTTGGTCGCTAAACTCAACGTCTATCCCATCGACGTCCAAAACAATTCCTTTGATAGGTTTGTTGCTGGAGAGTGTGAGGCTTCCCCCGTCTTCCCCCATATTAATGTCAAGCCCTAGACTTTCAACAGGTGGGAAATGAAGAAACTTGAAGGGCTCAGGCCTAAAATCCAGATTATCCAATCACTGGAGAGCAAAGATAAGGTGGATTATCTCACCAGATGCAAGAACGCGCGAGCACCGCTTCCTGGTGCAGCAACCGTGCTGAAACAACGAGCGGTTTGGGCACCTCACTATCACTCGTCCGTTTTGGCTGACCAGGGAGTTTTCCCCTCCACAACTCAGTGCTCGAATTTGGAGGAAGCACTACCAACTTCGTCCAAGTCTCCTTCAAGCAATCCTCATCCAGTCCCAAAGCGAAGACTTTGACTTCTAACATTGCCTCTTTTTCTTCCAAAGTAACGTTCGTTGCCCAAATATCAAGCAAAGTGTCAATAGTGAACTCAGCCGCCAACAGTTCATCAGGGAAACTTTTGATATCTTTTCGAGTCATTCCCACCGTTACTTGATTTAGTTCACGTTTCACCGCGAAATAAGCGGGTTTGGGACGGAGAAAGTAATCCACGATTGACCATGAGGTTACTGGCCAGCAATCGTTGATCTTCAAGTCTCATCAGATACCATCAATGTGTAAGAAGGAGACCTCACCTGCCAAACCAGTGCACCAGCGGTGTATTCCCTTCCCTTTCCCTTCCAATTACGTTTCCAGAGGCGGTATGCGGACGCCAGGACCTCAGCTTGCATAATCTGAGTGTAGTAAATGTAGCTACAACCTCACTTAAGTTTGGCCTCTCAGTGTTATAATAATAGGATCTTACCTTTCCAGGTTGAAGACATGTCTAAAGTTCTCAACGAGGTATGTCTATTTGCCATGAATACTCAACTCAACTCCAGATCTAAAGGAAATCACCTCGAGACGTCGCTCGAAGCCTGCGGCTTTGTTATGGTGGCTACATGTTCTAATCATGGCATCAACATCGGTCCGCGTTCTTCGAATTTCAAATCGGAACAAACCTGGACTGCGGGAATCGTTCAGCGATGTTGCCGCCCAACCAGTAATCAACCGTTTTGATACTCGGAAAGCCTTGCCTGTGTGCGTTATCGTTATCTCAACAACTGACAAAAATGACAGTAGGAAAGTTTCCAACATTCCAAATTCGGAAACGAAACGGCCAGATAAGATATCCCAGTTATGCCATGGTTCTTGGGTTCCATGCCAAACATTCCCTGACAAAAGCTATCCAATCAATGAACAAAGAGGAAGCAAAGGCTTCTCACATTGATGAAGATCCCCATAATTCCTATCCACCGTTGGCTTTCCATGTCCACTGTAAGGGGATCCCCTGTGATAATGAATATCACAAAGTTCGTTGACCACCTTCGGTAGTACCCTCTCATATATATACCGAGCAGGGAAATTCGTCTTGCGGAAATCAGACACTTCGTCCGAGTAGTCGAGTTCAAGACCACAGGATTCAGCAATCTGGTAATCTGATATAAAGCCCTGGCCTTCAAAAAAAGATAAATGTGTGAGATAAATAAATTTCTTGCCTTCGTTATTCCCAGCTAGATATGGTATGAGCAAATGTAGTTCGACAGCGGTCCGATTTGCACCAACCAAAAATGACAACAGATGGATGATGTCTTAAACGTTTCACATTCTGTATAGCCTCTTGGCGAACAGAGTCGACGAATGAATCATAGGCGGGATACTGTAATGCAATTAAGGATAAAATTCCCTTGGTAGTCAAACAACTAAGGCACCTGTCCGCATCCAAACATGAAATCTTGCCAGACCATCACTTTAATCATTTTTTCTTAGCTATTTCAGCCGGGACATATTTTCAAAGCAAGACCTCACATCCAAGTTCTAGCGATACCAATAAGTAATAAACATGACCAATAATCTTGGATATCTCTTACCGTCACAGGTGTTGTAAAAATCATCATGTTCATAAATCCCTCCACCCCATACCCGAACCATATTCTGGTTTCCATCGACGATAAGTTTCAACCAAGCTCGATAACGAGCAGTTGATACGCTCCAGCGGGCATCAGCTCGGAACCAATGAAAATGAGAAGGCCAACATTACCATGTCAAGAAAGAATCAGCGGGAATCCAGTTGGAACCTAAAGCTGGGTTTGGCCAATGAAATTCAAGTCAAAGATGAAGAATACTCACCACCACAAAAAATCCTGATATTGTTGACTTCAAATAAGAATGTGAGGCCCTCTTGGTCAACTAACTTCTCCTCAACGATTCGAACTCGACGAAATGCAACTCTCTCGACCTTCTTATCTAACAAATGACATTGCTTTGGGCGTGTAAATGGTCATTACAGAAGTCAGGAAAAAAATAAGAGAGAAACCCCACCTCATCCAACAACACGACTTCAGCGGTGTACAAAGGCTGGTCGCCATATCCAACAGGATACCAGAGTTTCAACTCCCCTGCAGGGTATTCCCAAGCCGCCGTGGCACAACAGGCATTATCCAGCGATATGCGATCCAGTGCTTTCAGAATTGAACCATCTGGGTTCTTCAGTGTAACTGATAGCGAAAGCGGAGATGTTCCTGCACAGGGTGACGACCGAGATCCATCAATGCTAAAATATGCAGAGAGCTTCACGTCCAGCGTTTCGGATACACTGGACCTAACGTCGACATCATTGATACGCTGCGCATAGGATTCCAAGTGGATGGGCTTCCATGGTCCGGTTGTCATCAATGTAGGACCTGTAGGGGGAAAGTTGCCAACGTGAACTCCCTATTCCACGACATGGCCAGAACGAAGCGCGTACCCCAATCCCAGCCGTAACTTATAACAAGAGTCTTAAGCAAAGATTAAAACACGAAGCGGAAAGAGACAACGCACTTATACTGTGCCTTTCGAACATGCAACCTGCTCGAGTCTCCATTCCACAAAAGGTTTTTCGAGTGTTCGCGCTCGATCTTTCTCCCTTTCTTGAACGCACTCTCGAAATGGATGAGAAGCTCGTTTAAACCTGCTTTGAGCTTGGATTTTACAGGAGCCCTATAAGCAGTGAATTGGTTGTCTGTTCTGGAACGAAAGGGGAGTGTGAGTCGAGTTATCACGATTGTGCAGGATACGCACTCGAGAATCAATTCGCCATTCTGTAGACCCATAAAAGATGAAGCAATCAGCGGACAAAATAATCGCCTGGAGGCTCAACAGGTGAAACGTACTAGCTTTACAGCAGCAAATGTATCCAAGCCGTCAAACACGAGATCGACGTTTGGAGCCAAAAGTTCGTCCGTCACATCAAAAGTTGTCTTGAACGCCCACTCCGCTTCACCGACCCCTAGAGATGAATACGATTTCAGAGTCTCGTTTGTTCCAAGGAGAAGTTGACACAAACATTGAACATCCCATTCGTTCAAACCAATGAACTAACAAAGAGTGGAAGAATTCAGCGTTCAGTAAACATGCCTGCACCAGATGATAAGGCTGAGCTCAACAGGATCAGGGATCTTCTTCAGCTTCATCAACTCGACATGCACAGTTGTTGGGAACGAATCGACGGATAACCATTCTCCTTCTTTCAAGGTGCCCTTTCCTCCATCTCCACGTTCTGTTACTTGGGTAAAGTACCAGTTGTTGTGAAGCGTTTTGAAGGTTCTAGATCTGATCATTGGGTTCGAATTCAAAATCATGGGGTGGAGTTTCCCTGAATGCACTCCAAGTTGCGATTATAAAATTCGGCAGTTGATTGTTTGTGTAACGTGTTGTCCGAGTCTATGATAAATTGTGCTTCTATTTTGTAAAATGATCAACTCCGCCGTAGACAGGACGGACTAAAGAAAAAAAAATTGAACAGAAAATTGTAGCCAAGTAAAACCCGGATGAAAGAAATAACTCTATGGATCTAAAGATCTAATCAGTGTTATAGCATATATCTAAACGACTTCGAAACACCCCTCGCCTCTCCACTAAGCCGCGACGAAATCCCGAATTCTTGATCATCATCCTCAGCAAGTTTATTCAGAAACGAAAGATGTGTCCTGAAAAAAAAACACATCACGATCGCCAAAGCACTCATACACGCGGAGATGGCGAAGGAGACTTTGTAGCTCGGACCCCAGGATAAAGGCCAGACATAACTAGTTTGTTCGGTCATGATGTGATTGGACGGAGAAGAAAAGAAGGACTTACGACCCCATAATGTTCCCCAACTGCGAGACACAGTTTATCATCGCGAGCGCCACGGCCCTCTTTGCAGGAGACTGGGAGACTGAGGAGCTTGCCCAAGCAAGGAAACAGATGAAGCCTGCGTATGATTGCGCCATCAGGAATCTTTACGCGAAAAGTTTAAGTGATAATAAGTAAACATGAAATGAAAAATAGGTTGGCACATACAGGGAGAAATACCGGATGGCGAAGTTCATCGTCGACATGGCGAGGACGAAGCCTACGATGCCAACGAACAAAGAGGACACGACATATCTACACCTCTCCCCCTTCCTATCCGAATATCTGCCAACTGTCAAAACATTTTTGTAAAATACATTAACAAAACACAACGAACCTGTTCACTAAAACCGCAACCCCAGTCGCCCAAAGCCACGGAGGAACGCATAACAACAAGACAATTTTGACGTTGGATCCAGAGCCTGTCGTCAACGTCCCAACAATGGTCGGAAAATACGCACTAAAAGACAAGGATACAACCATGAACGTCAACGTCAGAGCAAGCCACCAGACTTTAGGGTCTATCAATGCCAGATAAAGACCAGGCCATCGGTTCTCCAGTTTAAGAAGTAGAGAGATTCTGGTCTCAGAGCTTGTGGACTTGAACGCTTTGAAAGTTAATCTTGAGTCCTCGTCCCGCTGTTCATGAATAGCATCCTCTGCCATGCGGCGAAGAGCCAACTCCCTCTCAGGTGGGGTGAGCCAAGTCAACGTCGACTTTGTCTCTGGAAAATCAGGAAGAATTGACATCGACCAGACTGCAACGATCACCGTTAGAGCCCCTTCGACAAAAAAAAGCCATCTGCAGGGAGGAGAAATAGTCAATCACATAAATCTCAATGTCAGACAAACTCACCTCCACCCTGCTAAGCCACCAACTCCATCTAACCCTTCCAAAGCTCCTGAAGCGATTAACGACCCAAATGCGTTGCTTATCAGATTGCCAGAGGCGAGATACGCTATGCGTTGGGAAAGTTCGGTTCGCGTGTACCATTTCGAGATTAGGAACTAATATTTTGGAGGATCAGAATCGATACCGGAGTATCAAAAGCAAGGCTTACGAGTGCGCCAGGAAAAAAAGCAGCTTCGACGAAACCGAGGAAAAATCGGGTGATCAGGGCACCGTGAAAGCTTTTAATTATATTTCAGATCCTTCATGGGAGTCGGGTTGGGCAAATCACTCATGCTCACCCTGTCGTCAAACCGGTCATAAATGAAAGCACACCCCAAACGACCATACATCCAGAGATGTACTTTGATGGTTTACCCAATTGATGCAGGAACATGTTCCTAATTAAATATGTAATGATCTTGAAGTGAGATACATAGTTGATACGACAACGGACTTACGAAGGCACCTGCATAATCGTATACCCCACATAAAGCACTGAAAGTAGGGTCGCGAATTGGGATCCTTTGAGGTGAAGATCGTGTTCGAATCCTTTGAGGCGAGCGACTCTGATTTATTTAATTCTGTGAGCAGTCGAAATTGCGTTCAGGTCATGAAGCGTACGATACGTTATTCCTATCCACATCTGCATAAAATTTGTCTCAATATCATAAAAGATAAGGGCAGGGGACTTACAGTTGAGAATATATATCAAGACCAGGACTGACATCCTCCTGTCCACCTTTCTCAAAAGGGACTTTTCTACTTCATCTTCGTCTTTTCTTTCAAAGTTATCTTCTTCATTTTCCATAACATCTTCTAAACGAGTGTGCATCGGCATGATTCTACTGCCTATCACCAAATGAAAGTGATTAACACCCCTCATGGACACAGAAATCTCTCAAACTCACCATAGCCCATGGGGACGTTTTCCCTCTCCTGTGAAGCAATCCCGCTGTTGGGAAGTAATGGCCCTCGCTCTTGTCCAGGCATCAACACCGAGACTGTCAAACCAGCACCAGCGCTGAAGGGAACAAGTTGGCCAACTCTATATCTATAATTCTAAAGCGAAGAACGCGCTCACGAGGGAACCATGAGGCTTGCTTACGCTAAAAATAACTTGAACAAGCTAACGACTAAGTAATGGATCCACGAATATCAAGTCTCATAGACTCGCTACCTATACTCATCAAAGACGACGTGGACATACACGATTATTGCCCCATCTGCTTTGAAGACTTCAAGACCATCTTGGACGACGATGGTTCAGAATCCGAGCCTGCTGGAATCACGAAGCTTGAAGGCTGCTCATGTGTTTTGTAGGAAAGAGTACGTGTTAATTTCCGTTGACTTGTTTCTTGACTTAAATATGGTAGTTTGATACAGTGGATACGAAGCTGGGTACGCGCTCGTACCTTTTTTTTTTTAAAAAAAAACCCATTGTTCTGACTTTGTTGCAGCACGGGAGTTGTCCTACCTGCCGCAGAGTCCGAAGACCTAAATGCCTTTGGGGAAGAAGATAACCACGCGATAGGATTGGGAATCATGGACACCGTGTTCGAAGACTTCATCAATGAGGAGTTGCTTATAGAGGCCGCTGCAAGCTGGGAAGCGTATGCCATGGAGCTGGCGCATGCTCCTAAGGATGTTACGGCGAGAATTGAGGCAGAGTTGGGGGACGAGGATGATCTTGCTGAGCCCTTCTCTTTTAGGGCACTGGGACCTTAATGTTCTCCTTTCGATCTTAGGGGTGGAACTCTCAGTGTCTCCGGTATTTTCGAGGTCAAGACCACTGCTAACCCTCGCGCCCTTCGTCGTCTCTGGACTGCTTGTGAGTGCCCCAAGTCTACCCTCTCTTCGTCCACGCAAATTCAGATCGGAATCGGCTCGCTTTATGATTTCTATTACCTTAGCTTACTCGGTGCCCGGCGCCCGCTTTGTTCCGCAGCTCCCTCGAAGACGTCCAAAGTCCTCCGAAGATTTTGGGTTCGAATTTGTACGTCATTTATATTTTTCTCTTTGCCTCTTACTTACAATTTATCTAATGTCTTCGATGCAAAGCACCCCATTGGACATACTTATGGGTTCTGAGGTTCAATCCGATATCAAGCACTCAAAATTCTCTGTCAGGGTGTACGTCGGTGTGGACTTACGCGGTGCGTACGTCTTTCCTAGTCCGAAATCAGAAGGAAGCCCCTCTGTGGCGATATTATGACCTTCGGCATGCCTTGGCTTGTTGGTTTATTATTGTCTGGCCGCTCAAACACTCGTATACTCTTGTCCTCGTACCTGCAGCGGTTGGTTCCGTGTTTTAGGTTCCAGACAAGAGATTTCGGTGGCTGACTGTGAAGGTGATCGAACTTCCACTTTACTAAAAACGAGTGCGTGGGCTCGTTTTCGCACCAGACCACCCACTTGGTATCTAGGCAAGCCTGGCACCTTATCTCGTCAGCAACATTTCTAACGGCGACGAAACAGAGGCCCTGTTCCAACTCACCCTTGATATGGACTACCACCGTGACCTAAGAACAAGACCTTCTCTAGACAATCCGGCCCAATCACCTTCCTTAGCTCACTCTTTGCAATCTCTCAACGTCTCCAGTACGACCACGGAGAGTTTGGAAAACATACGGGCTACTGAAACATAATTCGAAGGAACGGGGCGAAATACCTACTTCTGTAGGACAGGTTTGATCGTCGGCGAATTTCAATCGTCATTACAATTTTTAGAAAAACTCATTCCTAGAACGGTATATAATATTACCACTTTTTTCTAACCAAAGCCACGGCTTGAGATTTGACCAATGACAAGCCTGGACCTTTGATTAAAAGTCGGTACCACAAGAAAAGCCTGCGTATGACATGCAACAATAAGTTTACAACTTTACTGATACGCTGTACCCTAAATAATTATTTTTTCCTGGTCTCGCAAAGTGCTTGATGGCAGCCTGGCGGCACATTTACATTATACAGTCGAAACTGTCTTAACCCATACACGTGATAACCCATAACTTGTTATATCCCATAGCCCAATGGGTCCACCAACTTGGTTTGCAGGGATTTGCATCCCATAACCCATAGAATCATGATAGGCCATAACCCATACCCCTAAACCACATTTTTATTCTTTACAACCTTATTCAATGGCTCCTGGTCCCCTCAGTATTCTTAAAAAAGGCCTTGCTTCACTCTCAAAATCAGACGGCAAACCGTATGGATATTGACTCGCTTCTTGATCCACTTGGCAAGTCTCTTGTCTTGACCGAAGTGTCTGACAAAGAAATCTATCAAGCGGTTATCGATGCAATTGCAGCACGTGACAATTTGGACCTAAATGGTCATGACGATGGCGACGACGGCGATGGTATTGAGGAGGCTTCGCTTGAGCCTCCTCCAAGTTGGCGTGATGTTGCCAAGGCTGTTGCAACCATTAACAGGTATATTGAGGAGCTAAATGATCCTCTTGCACGCAAAGTGGAAGCACTTTTAGGTACATTCAACCAACAGCTTCGTCTCAATGAGGCAAAGAGCCTGAAAGATACATTAATGACTGGCTACTTTACACATTAGATATTTTACTACATGAATATTTAAAATTTTCGAATTTTTGGGGCCTATTTTTAGATACCTGGTCTACCCCATAACCTGTCGTACCCCATAGCCCTGGACGTCCACCGAGGGCTATCATGGGTTAAGACAGTTTCGACTGTAGCAGAGCTCTTCCATTCAGCGTCGAAATCAACACCCACGGTGAATACATGAAGAACAGATGGCCTGAAAGCTCACCGGGCTTGTCAT
>Ga0307517_10002184_pt1 | contig 31642 bp, 11 predicted proteins | sample 23_EM_MG_FD_194515 | JGI IMG/M metagenome (GOLD analysis project Ga0307517, IMG submission 194515) | Populus trichocarpa ectomycorrhiza microbial communities from riparian zone in the Pacific Northwest, United States - 23_EM | ecosystem: Host-associated > Plants > Roots > Unclassified | place... | reverse complement strand
CAACATGAAATGTCAGTGAATTTTAGGGGACTAGACTGCAAGGTTTATTAGAATGGGCATTGATTTGATAGTTATAATAAATGGTGCATGCACTTGTGTTGCTTGGTGCTTAAAATGCTTGTGGTAAATTTTACTTCGCGTAAGCATGGGGAGAAAGGGATATCTCAAAACGTTTGATAATTCTCAATTTAATTAGTTTAAAATCAAGAGTTGCTTGGTGCTTGTCATGTTGACTCGATCTCCAGGGCTAGAGAGAGAGATTTTTGTTCCAAAAACAAAAATTAAGAATTTTGATTTTTTCTCTTGGTAATTCTTGCAATATATACCTTACCCGATTTAATATGTCAATTCGATAAGTTGTATAAATCAAGTTTCAAGTTGAATAGAGATAAGAGTTGATCTGATCAAATTCAATCAAGATCTCGCTAGTTAATCTATAATTTAGTTAAAACTTAATTGATATTTAATTTGATTTTAAAAAAAAATTAAAATGATATTATTTTTTTAAAAATAAAATATTTTTAAAATAATATTATTTTGGACTGACGTGTTCAATTAATTCATGATAAAAAAAACTTGACCAACTGATCGAATTTTATGAATATGCTACCAAAAATTGTATATTCCATTATCAATGCAATTAATATTACATCATGTACTGATCCCCAATAATCTATTGATAATAATAGATATTTTATTTTTTTTCAGTTGAATTGGTTACGTATAAAGAACATATTTTTTTCATTAACTATAAAAGAATTAAAATAAATAGTTTTTTATGTTTTTTTTCCTTGATCAGGTAATTTGTGTTTTGCATTAGAAGAATTAATAGGATCGTGACTAAGCCTAATATGAATAGAGTGCCCATGAAAGTTTGAAAAAAAAAGAATTCTCAAAATATAAAAAAATATTTATTGCAAGTTGGGCCCATTTCGGCCTAACTTAGGCTAGACTTTTCATCACTTTTAATTTCTTGGTCATTCTCCAATATATATATATATATAATTAAAAAAGAGAGATTATTAATAACAATAAAGTCTAATATAAGTAGAAGTGATGAATGCAGGAAATTAGCAGCTTATTCCTTCTAGAAGGCATGGTGCTAGATAGAATTAAAATAAAACTGGGTTAATTTTTTAAAAAATGTGGGCGCATTCTTTCATTTTTTTGGATATGGTATGATATTTTGTTTTCAAACATGGTATGTAATAATAACTTTAGAGTATAAATTTTGATCCATATCCAAATATTATATATCATATATTTGCGAGAGATAGGCATGGTTTGTAGAACCCCGGGATAATTGATGGAAAAATAAATTTTAAATTAAATATCTTTTTTTAAATATTTTTATGTGGATAGATTTTGTGAAATACACGTAAACGCACTAGTGTGTGTATTAACTCGGAATAACTAGAGGTTAAACTAAGTCATGTACCAAACACAACATATTCTAAAATTTAAAAAATGAGATAATTAGCCATATATAGATATATCATATATCTAAAAATCAATGATAAAATTCATATATAAATACAAATTAAGTAACATGGATTTATACTAAGACGTGAACTTAGAGTATTTTTAATATTGTGAAGTAAATTATTTTTCGTTTAAAGTTATATTAAATTAATTTTTACTTTAAAATATTAAAACAATATTAATTTAATAAATTTTTGTTTGGAGGAGGAGGTTGTTATTGACTTTGCACAATATAGCTGCAAGTTGAGCACTGGACTATAGCATTAATTAGCATCATGGCCAATTCCACAGCTTGATCTGTAGACTTTTCACCATCTCATCTCACTCGTTCTTGATTTTTGAAAAAGAAAAAAGAAAAAAGAAAAAAGAAAAAAGGAAAAGACCAACGAGTTCAAGGCGGTAGTCAGTAATGGCATGCTTTCTACTCTCTCTTCTCTTCCATGGAAGGACTTGAAGAAATTCAAGCCGCCAGCACCTTTCTTTAATTATTAACCAATGAGTTATGATCGTCATTATTCTTATTCACGTCACAGCAGTCAAAGCTTCCCAACCCGCCTCCTCTTAACTCGGTTTAAGACCTGGATTATTATTGGTAAATTAATTCAAATTAACTCAAATTTAAAATGATATATATTGATTTAAATTTTTTTACATCAAAATAGGTTTTGACTGGATTTAATATAATAAATTTCATGTAATTTAATTTAAAATTCATTTTAAATCATGTCTTGGATTAAATTAACTTGCTAAGCGAGATTAAATTTAATAATACTAACAACAATACAGTGAAATGGTGGTAAAATATTTGATTTATTAGGAAGTTTAGAAGGTTGCAGTGATGATGAAGATGATGTTTGATTAGATTGGTTATTGTAATACAAATCATGTATAAAAAATGAAGCAAGATTATAAATTTAATCGAAAAAACTTTCGACCCCTCAAAGAAAAAGAAGAAAGTTCAAAGTATGAAAGTTATAAATACTCTTTAAACGACTCAGGGTTCATGATATTATTAACTTTCACATAACATATTCTCAACATTTATCATATACAAACTAAGAACAAATATTCTTATTCTTAGAATTTAATATTCATTTACTACAACTTCTTATTATAAAGTCATTAACTTAATCACCGAAGGGTCCTTAAATTTCACATAAATTCCACTAAAAAAAGACTCTTTTGTAGGAAATCAGGCCTCTATCACCAACCCTCTAAGCCCTTATTTTTAGAGAATAGGAGATTAACATAAATGTGTGATCATCCTTTTATCCAAACACTCAAAAACCCAAAGTTCCCTAGCATATTGTATTTTAAAGCATCATTAATTGGTGTCGTCTGTGGAAAACTGCACAAAAAATCATCAATTGTTTCTTCTAGAATAAGTTTTGGATGTGTTTTATTGCTATAAATGACTGATAATCAAGAAAGTAAAGGGAGCGCGACCAAGAACAAGGTAAGAAAAAGGTAAGAGTACCCTAAGTCATACATACACATGGTGGCTATAATCTCAAAGCACCTCTAAGCAGAGGCCAAAGTCTCCTTGTTGATCTTTTCTCTTTCATAACGAAACTAAGTCATACAGGCCCCAGGCTAATGACCATTGGCGAAGGCCACTTCCTTGATACTCAAGGTGTTGAGAACATCATCCTCAGAGGTTCGAGGTAGCCTTTCCCCCTCTGGATGATCTCTTGAGGCACTACAAGAGCTTTTTTGATACAAAGAACTATCTCCTCCCTTATTAGAAGGGGGTGTTGAAGGTCCACCTTCAGACCCAAAACCCAATATGATGGACCCTTGTCCTCTGTTGTTCCCTCTAGTTTCTTGTTCGGATTGAAACTCATCATTTTAAGAAGCCATACCTTCACTCCTTGGACCAAACTTGCTCATGTGAGAGTCTATTTTTTTCTAAAGAGGAAAAGAAGAAGAAGAATGTATAAGATAAAAAATATGGCAGTGACTTACTTAAATAAATCTTTAGATCAATCTTACAAAGACTATGAAAAGTAAAAAAAAAAGAGTAGGAGATAAACAACTAGGGTTAAAAATGAGATGATTTATTACCCTTATTTTTGGATGAATGACCTATCATGTCATCTCGGATCTCTAGAAGTCTACTTAATTACTATATTAAAAGCAAACCATCATTTTATTTCTCAAGAAGACCTCCTCTAATAACACAAGGATCCCAACAATTTGACATTGGATAGACAAAACTCATAGGAAATGTAAAAGAGCTTTGATAAAAAAAGAAGAAGAGAGAGATGTTTTTAAAGTCTTTATATATTAAATACATAAAAACTTAAGGGCTACTGATGGATTAATGTATTTTAAGCTAAAACTCATTTTCTTTAAAAGACCTATGGATAGAGAGGCCAAGAGAATGATGACACATCTCAAAAGCTCAATAGAAGTCAAAACCTTTAGAAAGAAGGTTTGAAAAGATGATAGACCCAACTATTTTGAGCTTAGCCATGCGATAGGCCCAAGTGTATGTGGGTCTCGCAAGGTGCCTAACCCAATTTCTTTGGGTTTAGTTATGTGCTAAGCCCAAGTACATGTGGGTCTGGTAAGATGACAGACTCAATTTTTTTAAGCTCGGATACATGTTAGGCCCAAACACATGTAGGTTTAACAAGATGTCAAACCCAACTTACTTGGGCTCAGCTACGTGCTCAGCTCAGATGCCTTTGGGCTTAAAAGGACGTTATGTTAATGTTTATTATAAAGATTAATCCCATCAACATTAATGTTGTGTATAAAATGACACAGGGCCACTTCGTATAGGCATATAATATTCCCATCAACATTAATACCGTGTAAAAAAATATTCATATCAATATTAGATTTACATCAACATCAATATTAATATTGATGGGGGGGACTCCTTTCTCACTTGGATGTAAAAAAAAAAGAAAAAAGACTTTCGACTTCTCAAAGAAAAAAGAAGAAAATTCAAGGTACAAATGTTATAAATACCATTTGAACGATCCAGGTAAAGGGTTTATAATCTTGACTCTTTCATAACATATTCTCAGTATTTATCATACACAAACCAAAAACAAACATTCTTATTCTTAAAATTTAATGCTCATTTACCACAACTCCTCATTATAAAGTCACTGACTTAATCATTAAAGGGTCCTTAAGTCCCACCAAAATAGACTATTTTATAGGAAATCAGGCCTGTCACCAATCATCCGAGTCCTTGGTTCTGGAGAATAGAAAATTGACATGAACATGTAATCATCCATTATCCAAACGCTAAAAAACCCAAATTCCCTAGCATACTGTATTTTAGAGCATCATTATATAGTGTTTTTAATTATAATTACAAATAACTTGCAATATCTTTAAAGAATCACAAAGAACCACCATTATTAAACTGATTTAGCTCTTAATTCAAGTTAGGTTTCAAATTAAACCAAGTGATAATATGATGTAACCTGATCAACTCATTACCTGATAAAAACCTGATTTTATTTTTAAAAAAATAACACTATTTTAATTTTAAAAACAAATTCTTGAAACAATGTTGTTATAGATATATCTAGATGAAACTGAGTTAATATGCCCAACTCATCAACTAGTCAAATCAGGTTTAACAATACAAAATTATTTCTCCTTGAAGTCCCAGCAGCTGTGAAAATATCTTGGGCACACCGACTCTTAAGAACCGGAAAAAAAAATCTAAGCAATAACTACTTGTGAAGATAAATAACTAGATCTTTGTCTTTCATGTTGCAAAGTAGATTTTTTATGGCTTGAAGATCCTGTGGGATTTTCCTTTCTTTTAATATTATAAATTTGAATTATAAAATTGACATTTATAATTTTTTTAATGCAGTAGATCGATACAAAAATATATTTTTAAAATTGCATTAAAAAAACTTAATTGATAAAAAAAAGATCAAATCATAAAATGCTCTTCATCATCGAAAAGAAGAGATGTATAATAATGATATTATTATATAGATTAAAATATAGTAAATACTCATGATTTCAGTAGAATCTTAATATGATAAATTTGAATGATGTAGCTAGCATTTGTAAAAAAATATATTCTTCTTAATATATCAGTTTTAAAATCATATAAAGAAAACTAATTTTTATTAATATAAAAATTATATTAGAGAATATTCTTTATTGTCAATAAAAAGAGATACATATCCACCTCTAGTAATTGAATTTGACATTTTACAAAATATTTTAACAGTTATCAAAGTTTGGCTTGCAGACTTGCTTGCTTGGGTCTGAAGCATGGGGCATGCAACTCCACTTGGCGTGCAGGTGTCTAGATCTTGCCGACCCCAGCATCAAGTGTTTGCAGTTTGCCGCCTCACCATGCCTTACCAAACAGTACAATCTACAGTGAAAACACTCGTAATTCACAGTAATTTCCGCTACTGTAAAAAAAAAAAAAAAAACACACACGCAGAGAAATATATATATATATATATATATATATATATATGTGGGGTAAGATGATAGTGAAATTACAATAACTCCTGTCTACAGAAATGATTCAACCCAGTCCAAAGTCACCAGTCAAAATGAAAAAGTTTGAAAGAATGACTGAATTCATTTTAATTATGAAAATAAAATATAAAAAAAAAAAACAATAGATCATCCATTTTCTCCTCCTCACTAACACACCCTTGTTTCTTTAATGTACACGAGAAGAAATCAAAATATGATTTCGATTCACACGAAATCAAAATCAACTATTAAAACGTATATATTTTTCTTAAAGTAAGGCATATAGGCTTCTTCAAGTTACTTTCCTTTAGAGATCTTCTTCTTCTTCTTCTTCTTCTTCTTCTTATGAGCCTTTCTCCTCCAGCACCCCTAAGTAAACTGGCCCAATTCAATTATTGAGTGCCAAACTCACTCACCTCTTGTTGAGCCTCACATTTCATCCAATCAGTTTATACATCAATGGAAATAAAATTCTTCTTTTATCAAATGACTTTATGAATATGCTCTCTATATATTAGTTTTGACATCACTCTTGCATGCCATAATAAAAAAAAAATTCTCAATTGGAAAATAAATTTTTTTATTAGCATCAGATATCAGAGCCAAGACCCTCAACAAGTTTTTTGCAATGATGACCTCATGCAAGACTTGAACCTGGAATCTTAAATAGTAGCACACTACCTCTAGGCCAAATCCAATGGAGTTCAATTGATAATGAATCTTTAATTGGGAGCAAAGGTTACTCTCAGGGCTTTTGACCAGCGAATGAAATAAAGATCGCCCAAACTACGATATTTGGGAGCCAGAGCCACCATCTGCTCATTAACAATAAGATTACTTGACTAAATAATAAGAATTGTTTGACAATCCTTAACTATCTCAAGGCATGAATCTTTGAACTGTGATGAATTTTAAACGAAATTAAGTCAAAGGCAGACTTAATCAACCAAACAGTTGCACTTGTGATCGTCTTACTTTTAAAAAATAAAAATCTTTCCTGGTCGAATCGGGAATCTCTAGCCTCTCCTCCTGTGACTTCCGAGATAGATGGCGAGCTTCCAGGCAGATGCAAACCATATCAATAGTCGCAACCTTTGACCTAAGATTGAGAAACATTATAATATAACAGCATAACAAGACCGACATCATTCAAGCAGCAGCAGCAGCCAAAACTGAAAGGTCAAAAGTATCAAATGCCCCCAAAAGACTGGAACCTACAATTTTATGACTACATGTATAATGTTTAAAAATACATTGGTAATAATTCAACAGTTACTAAAGTATCCTTCTCAGCCACGTTTTGATCTCGCATACAATGCTTTATCATAAATAATCCACGTTTCTGCACGCAAAGCTTTTACTGCAGGCAGTTGATCGTGTGGTACGAGCTGAACTAGAAAACAGAAATAGCATGAGGTCTGACAGAACCAGGGGGGAGATTTGGTCATGCCTCTACTAAGTTAAAAATCCAGGAATATGTAGAATGTCTAGCATGAAGCAGAACACAGGTCGGCACAACACACACATGACAGGACTCAAATCGTCAAAAATCACCATTCAGCATACAAATTGTCCAAAATCCAATCGTAGCTCGTGATATAGCTGATTAATTTCAAAAAAGTTTTTGGTGGTGTGAGAAAAACTCTTCACCAAAAGAGTGCAAGGCTTATGCCCCTAAATCATCATAATACCAAACCACCAATGTGGAGATAAAACAGTACCTAGAAACTCACCATCTCAATTGGAAAGGAACCGGGTGTAGAAGCAGGAGACGTTGGGATGATGTCAGAAGAGTAGCTGAACTAAAGGACGAACACTTAGAAGCCCAAAGCATTCTCAATACCTACTCATCACCCCATGTTGAAGGTCCACCCATTCCAACTTCAACTGCAGGGGACAATGGGACTGTAGAAACCAAACCCTGGTTTTTAGTTTTCTTTTTCTTTGCAGAGACAGCAAGCAAGCCACCCAGAACATTTATACCACTTTTGTCAACTGTTTTACTTTCACTGTTATGTTTCAGATTTTCTACAGCATCAACCGAGAAAAGGTCTGCAAATGATACTTCCCCGTTATCGATAATATCGAGTTCACTTAGTTCTTTCCTTGACTTTTTACTCTTCAGTTTCTTTTCAACTTTAGTTCTATCATCATTATGGATCTTATCATCATTGTTTTTCAATAGCTCCTCATGTGGTTTTTTCCTCTTTAATTTCTTTTCAATCACAGCATCATCCTTTTCATCAGTTGAAGCTTCTTCCATCTTTGAGACTTTACCCTTTGTTTTCTTCCTTTTTTGCCTCAAATCCTTCTCCACATCATCACTAGCATTATCAAAGTGATCACGTCTTTGATCCGTCACATGCTTGGAGGAATTCACATCCCTTGTATGGTCTTTTTTCTTTTCTGAATGATAGTCAAGCTCATTGGTAGGGATAAGTGAAGAATCATCAGCTCTACCACTGATTTCGTTCCTGGCACTTTTATCTACAGGTCTAGCATTGAATATATGCAAGTTTGGCAAAAATTTCTGGACCTGCAGCAATAATCATAATCATGTGAGCAGAGAAGAGCAGAGCAGGAAAGACATCAACAATGGAAAAGTGGAAAAGCAGATCACCTTCTTGGTTATTTTGGCATTCTCAGCAATTGGGTTTCCCAGTAGATTAAGGTTTTTCAGATCAACTAGAGAACTCAGCACCTGTGATTTTATATTTTTGCAATTATTTGGTCAAAAGTATTAGACATTTGGGGACAAACGTAAAAGCAAAATCTTCCTCTACATCCATTACCTTTACATCTGACCATCTTGTGATCAAATTATTTCCGAAGTCCAAATTCTGGAGCTTCTTATTATAAGCCAATTCAGCTGGAAGAGTCTAAACCATTGAGAGAATAATTAGCAATTTAATGGTAATAATAAAACTTCATATAAAAATGATAAAAAGTATCCTCAGTATTGCAGGACAGAAATAAAAATGGAAATACAGAGCACATACCTTGATATCATTATGAGCAAGTCGGAGCTCTTTCAGCTCAATGCAGGATTTCAGTGATGAGCCAATGTTCTGAAGATGACAATTCGAGAGTGAAAGCTGCAAACAAGAATCTATTTAAGAGACATGACAGCAGTTAACCAAAATTGCACAAAAGACATAATGTCCAAGGAACTACTTACCTTTGTAATAGATTTCACCTTGAACAGAGATTCACCAATTTCACGGATTGGATTTCTAGACAAAACTACAGGATAAGGCCAAAGAACATCACTCAATTCTCATAATTATATGATAGAAACTTTTTTCGGTTATGATTCAATTTTCTGGTGATTTGTTTGGTAAAATATTCACATGTCATACACAAACTACATATCATATCAATAGAAATGAGGATGGGTACTTTGGTTGGAGGGTTTGATTAGAAATCCACTACTTGGAAAGCAAAGAGTATTATAAGCAACTTACACTCAAACAGTAAAATGGGTTAAATTAAAAAGAAAAAAAATGGAGAACCAATAGAATTATTACTCTCCTGAGGAAACCTAGAGCTTTTTCAGTCCCAGAGTACTACACATCATGGCACTGGAAATGTTCCATAAGACAATTTATAGATTTACACAACATAAGAGAATAAGTCACTGGATTAAATGTTGCAAAAAGATATATTAAAAAAGCCTAGATCACTCATAAAAAAGGAAATTTTTTATTTTTCGGAATAAAGAGAAAAACAGCTGAAAATATTGAACCACTTTGTAGATGTCTATGGTAAGCTTCAAGACAGCATTTTTTTTTTAACATATCCTTGAACATGATAAAGGATACTAAAGAATTTAGCCCCGCTGTTACAATACTGTTCACAATTGTAATTCATCTCATTATTTTTATAGAAACAAAAATCTCATAACATTATAAACATTCTAAAAATTAGGGGAGAAAAGAGTCCGACAATTGATTGACCACATACTTTTACTGTCCAAGGGATTTTCTTTAAGACTTCACATGCTTCCTTTTCTTGGATTGCTAAATCAAATGCTAATCGCTCATTAATCCTTAAAATGATTATGACCACTAAATTTGTGTCAAACTCCAACCTCCATTACACAAACTTTGAAAGCATACTAATCCCTTGTTAATCCTCGATCCAAAACCAAATTAGCTCGAATCATGACTAAAACCCCGCATTTTCCCTTCTTCAAAGATATCTCATTTTCAGGTTTTTTTCCCCTCACATAAACACATAACGAAAGCCTAATGCAGCAAAAAAACACGGGACTAACGATTCCTCACCAAGAGTGTTCAACTCCTTCATTTGATCAAGTTTGCAAATCGAAACAATCTCATTGTCTGCAAAATCAGCAAAAACCCAAAAACTTACAATTCCACCCACCATTAAAAAAAAAAAAAACTGATATTCGATTCTTTGATCCTCACCATTCAAAATCAAGGCGCGTAAGCTAACCAGAGACCGAACTTCATCAATTGATTTAATCTTATTTTTTCCCGCGTTTAACACCTGGTTCACATTTTCATAAAATTAATTAAAAATCCAATAAATAATAAATTAATTAATCAAAATTTGGAAGAACAAAAAAAGAGCTTACAGTGAGGTTAGAGAGTGATTCAATTCCATTCAAGCTTTCCAATTTGTTTTGCACAACTGACAACCACTTCAACTTCACACACGAACTCAGTCCCTATTTTCCCACATTTTTTCAATAACATCCATCACATACACAACAAATGAAACCAAAAAAAAACTCGAGGACTTAATTGATAGAACCTAAATAGTTAGGGGACTATTTTGAGATTCTCAGCATAAATACCTGGAGAGAAGTGAGATTACTGAAGGCAAGGTCGAGCCTTTCCAAGTTTTGGAATTCGCTCAAGCATGAAATCTACGAAAATCGTAATTTCCGTTAGAGAAGAGAAATTTGGGCAAAAAAATGAAAGAGGAAGAGAAATGCGACGTCGTACATCGGAAAGATTTCTGTGAGTGAGAGAGATAGAAGTAATGGTGTTAGCGTCGCGAGTCTGATTCTCCTTCAACACTTGCTGGCTGCTCAAGCTAGCCATGGTCTGCTTCAGAAGAGAAAGCGGAGCGCGCTGCTTCTGCTTCGGCTTCTGGTGGTGGGGAAAGAAGCGGCGGTTTTTGTGGTTAGGTTTAAGAGGGTAGGCAGATTTGTAATTGCAACGTATTTAGTAGTCGAGAGTCGGTAAATGTGTAGGTGACGTGTCGTTAGGTTAAAGTGATTTCTTGTTGAAAGACAAGATAAATGAGTTTAATTAATTGATTTTGAAAAATTTTAGAAGTTGATTTTTTTTTGGAAAATATTATCATGAGAGAGTTTTGTACAAGTTTTTTTTAAAAATTTAATTCTAAAATTGATTTTTATTCAAGGAAAATCAATCATTATTTTCTAAGCTTCACCATACTTTCTATAGATTTTAATATTTTTATTAAAAATATATGAGAAATAATGTTACTCTTATTTGTAAATCCAAGTGCAATCCTTAAATAAATTGTCTTTCAATAAAATAAAGTGGTGATGAAAATATTTAAAATTGTTTAGATTACATGGCAATCATTAAGGCATCACAAATAAAAATTATCATATTAAAAAGAATATTAGTGATACAATCATTTATGTTACCCTATAGTTATTAATATGATGTGCACTAAAGACTTACATGATTATTAACTTCAGAACCTGTAAAATTAGTTAAAATACACATAAACTAACCCGTACACTCATATTAATAATAATAAAAAAAACATTAGTGATATAATAAAATTTTCGATAAAGAATCATGTATCTCCATAGATATTTGAAGAGCGTAATCCATTGAACTTAAGGTGAAAATTTAGAGCTATAGTAACTAGGTCATCTAATTGATCAATTTTGTAACCCATTAAGCCAAATTTTAAATTAAATTAGATAAAAATTAACATAATCAATTCAGTCAAATCCCAATTCATTTTTTTTTAAAAAAAAAAACTATCATTTTAATTTTTTAAAAAAAATCTTAAAACTTTGACAAGATGTCAACTCATGCCAAGGCCAGTTTAATAACAGCAACAATGGCTCTACATTACCGCACAATAATAAAAGGCAAAGCGCAAATATATCATTGCATTGGAAAGTTCATGCAAATCCACCTGTGGAACTGTTAGAATTTAACTCATTTTCCTTTACAACTGCATTCCCAGCCCACAGATTGAAGCCAGTGCTCTTTAATCAGAAGGGAAAACCCTATCACGTCCAGCATAAAATATGACATTGATAGCGAACAAAAAATTGCTACTTCAGATATGAAGTTCGAAAATCACGAAATGTACTTCTCCTGCTGATCCTGAAGTAGCTTGGCCGATGACTTGGCATCCAGATACAATGCACACACTTCGTCGAGATCCGCCTACATGTTGAGCCAGCCAAAAAGTAAAAAACCCATGCGTTTGATAGTGAAAAACGTACTTAAAGCGCATTCATTCACAAACAACGGGTGCTGACAGATTGATACAATCATTACCTTGCATATCTCTTCTCGACCATTCAGTTTTGCCACAATGCTGGCAGGTGATAATAGCTGAACCGCATGCCTGAGGGGACAACAAGTTCTAGTTAAAGCATGCTTAAGAAGTAGGTGGTTCTTTTTGCACCTCACATATATTTATGAATTTTATCAAGACCTCAATGATGTGCGTTGTCCAATCTCTCCAAGGTCAGCTAGACTCTCTTCATCTATGTGCAGTTCCTCGACCTGTGCACGGATTGCTAAAATCTGACCAAACAACAGGAGTCCATAACCAGGCATTAGATTGGTGCCTGTCAATTACAAGAAATTCTACTGACAATAAAATCACACAAAACTTGGCCTCACCTGTATCATCTCAGCAGGACCATAAGTTTGTGTTCGGATAATCACCAACCGATCCAACAAGTCAACAGGGATGCCATGAGGACTATTCATATCTGTCCCTCTGCACAGCAGCTTGTCCGTGTCAGGAATTAGGATATAAGAGCATGTTACAAAGTGGAAGGTTTGCACAAGCTAGTGGCCAATTCAAGCAGAGGGAACATAAAACATAATTATATTACAGTCGTTCATAGCATATAAAATGAAGCTATCAATACATTTCACAGAATTTTGCTCTCACAATTCAAGATCCTATGATGTCACAAAACTCCATAACCCCAAGATAGTATAGGGAAAACATATCTTGCCTAAATGAGAGACAAATAAAAGGCCAGACATTATTCTATATTTTATAAACACAAACACCATAAATACATGAATGCTCTGAAAATCATCATAGAAAAGATTTGGAAAGAACATCAAGTTTTTTAAATGCAAGGAATGGAGGAAGAAGGTTAGAACCCATTGTTCAGTATACAGCAAATTGCATTTAGATGCCTACTGCTCACAACAATAGTCATTGACCATAGAAAGGAGTCCAACCAATAAAGAGGAAATAAATATTTAAGGCTAAACAAAAAATTTCTTTCGAACATTTAACTTCCAATAGAAAAGATGGTTTACCCTTTTTAAATGCTTTCCATCTACTTATAATGATTTCATCCTTGATAACTGGTCATTGTGAAGAAAGTGATATTGTTTGGTGCTTGTAGTTTATAAAAAAAAGCAATGAGAACTTCAGTGTCAACCTTTTCTTTTTTCAGGTCTCTTTGGATTAGACTTAAGAGGCTACATTAAATGACGTGAATAATGGTCCATTTTTGGCACAGGCATAACCTTATTTCAGCAACTACAACAATACTTTGAAGCATGGTATAAATCCCCATAGCACAATTCACCTGTCAATCAATTTCTGGGTTCAAATTTAGGACAATTTACAAATTGAATGAATTTATCATCCATCAACCAAATTCACCATGATGTCAAGTATGAATACAGTCTTGCCACCAAAATTTCCAACACGAGGATAAGAAAAGCTTTGTTTTGCACATAAAACATCCTTCTTACCTTACGTTACATATTCCTCTATTTGTAGCAAAGATCACTATGGGCGACAGCGAGCTCTCCAAAGCACGATTCAAGTACGAAAAGCACTCCATATCCAGCATATGTACCTGTGAATTTTGATTTGATTTGTGAAAAAAAGAAAAGAAATATGTGCATGAATAAGTTGTGGAAATGGTCTAAAGGAAAAACAGACCTCGTCGATGAATAGAACTCCAGGAACAAGCTCTGCAGTACCCTTATCAATAAATCCATTAACAACCTGCCATCAACAATTTTGTTTTCAGTCACACACTTGGGATAACCCATAATGATATTGAGGTTATGGCAAACCAAAAATAGAGCATTTATTTGTTTGGTATTGAAAAACAGAAGAAACATAAACAACTGTTCACGACTTTGTGATCTAATTGCAAATATTTGCAGATTGAGGATAATTTGGGAACAAAAGAAGATGAGAGGTAGATTCTACTAATTTATTTATTTATTTTCAAATGATCAACTCAGGCCTTGGTCCCTGGAAACAATGTGTAACTAAATACTACCATGGACTCAGAAGCAGTACCTTATTTATTTCCTGTCGTAGCTTATCAGTGATTTCTGTTTTTCTAGGCTTCATCATTTGGCCCATTAGAGACAATATATCTTGCCCACCTTGAGGCCTTGCATTGGCAGCATCTAGATCATGCAGAGTTACATCCTGACAAAATGAAAATTAGAAAAAAATATCAGGGTGATAAATGTGACACTATTATGAGGATAAGGCAACTGCTTAGAACCTGGAAGGGAAAGATTCACAAGGTGACAAGTTCAATCAAATTAAAGGGTACAAATCCCTAGATGCTTAATTAATTAGCTCGCAGCCATTGAGCCACTACTTAAAAATGCAAATCTAAAATTTTTGGCTAGGGTCCTTTAGGGACACAGTATCCAATATTATACACATGCCACCTGAGTCTTATCATTTTGAACACAATTGCTTCAAAGAAGGTTGCCAGTCTTGTTTAAAAGACAAAGCACCCCCTGTACTGAAAGATTCTAATAAGAATCAACTTGAAACAAATACCAGCACAATTATGCACAGATTATAAAAAAGATGTCATTGTCTAAAACACATGAGCAAGATGCCATAACAGTACAACACATCTGATGCTAATAGAGCAATACCTGAACTATCTCCTTCTTTTTGCTAACTTCTCCCTTAGGGAGCGGGACATACTCCTCTGCTTCAAGGTCGAATTCTGTAGCAAAAGCATCACTTCGACCCACTCTTTTGACTGCTCCACTATTTGCTTCAATGTATATAACATCTCCCACAGCTACCTGAAAATCATATTATACAAGTTACAATTTCAATATCACAAAAGATCAGGTTAAAACTACAAGCAGTAAGAATTTAAAAATCTTAGCAGGCAAGAAATCAAGAGAATAAACAAGCAATCAAAATGTACAAGTCCCTTTATATTATAGAATACGAATAAGCGATGACTTCTGTTTCTGCACCAGCTCTCAAATAGTTCTAAAGCACATAAGTTGAGAGTACATAAGTACATAAGTACGTGATTAAGAATTTTTAAAACAAAGAATTAAAAGGGCTTACCTTCTCCTTGATCAAGGCATCATAAATACTGGCTTCCAATCGTAGTTGCTTTGTTCCTTTGATGGTTTTTAGCCCAATAATTACACTACCAATGCTTTTACCGTAGCCACCAGTTAAACTTTCAGTTTCTTCTGGAGAGAGTTCAGTCACCTGAAACATCAATACCAAAACATCAGCATCAGAGACCAACTTGAAGATGGACAAAAGATTATGAGATAATCATCAGTGGACAAAAAATAGAGTGAATATAACTTGCCTCTCCCTCGTAGACCTCTTTATTCTCCTTGATACGTAGACCAATAGCCCTTCGAAAATTTTCCATCAATACCTCAGTTTTCTTAACTTCAGATGAGTATACTTCTGATCCAACCATTGGACAAAATGGAACCTGCAAAAAACAAGCAAAATCTGTATCATACGAACTCAAAAGACTACCAACTATTTAAAATCCAGACCACGTTCAACAACATCATTAAAAAAATAAAACATAAGACATTGGCCGTACAGCTTGAAAAATAAGAGAACTCAAAAATTGTAAGTTCTACCTTAGTTCCAAGTTCCTGTGAAACTCCAAGAGCCAAAGCTGTCTTTCCAGTTCCTGGAGGCCCAGCTAAGAGGAGAGCACGGCCAGCCATCTTCTTCTGCTTTATCATATCGACTACAAGCCCAGCTGCTTCTCTAGCCTCTTTCTGACCCACAAATCCAGCAGCCATATCAATGGCTCTTCCACTAGGCTGCAAAGGAACATAGCAAGAAACAACACCGTCACCTCGGCCATAAAGAAACCAATTCTTGAAAATATTTTTTATTTCTGGCATATATCTAACTAAGAAATGACCCATTTCCACCTAAAAGAAGAAAAAAAGAAAAGTTTTAAAAAACCCTAAACCCTAAAAGAGAGAGGAAGAGTGTTGACATACCTCAAGGCCAAGGCCTCTGATGTGAGTGTGAGTAGCTATTCTCTGTTTCTTGGCAGTGGACTGTACCTCTTCGATATTCATCTTCTCCAACTCTCCCTCTCTCTCTCACTCTCTAGCCTTGTCGCTCTCTCTCTCTGGCTACAGACCGTCCTTAGTTTAGGTTTTTTTTAGCAGAGCAGAAGCAGCTTTAAGCCTTCAAGGCTGTGTACCCTTCTTTTTATATTGTAAAAGCATGGTTTTTTATTTTTGTACACTTCGACTCATGTAGTTCTCAACATCTTACAATATAAACCTTAAAGTTTTCGATTTGTTGCAATGTTGACCTCTCTCTCTCTCTCTCCTTTTTTTTTTCCCCTCAAATTGTTAACAATTCTAAAATGGATCTTTCCCTTTTTAAAAACAAAAAACTATTTTTTTCATTAATTAAAATTTTTTGTTTGTTTATGTAAACCTTTTTCAATATAAAAGTATCTTAAATTTATAGTTTTGAAATTCGAACCGGTCCAGCGATTCGGTCTGGAATCCGGTTGATTCGGGGCTGAAACCAGGCCGAGTTGATGAAAAAATAGAAAAAATCATGACTCGGTGTGACTCGGTTGACCCGGCAAAACCCGGTCAAAAACCCGGTTGCAACCCGTTAACTTTTGTTTTTGTTTTTTTTACTAAAATGACGCCATTTTGAATTTTTTTAAAATAGAGATTGACCCGGCTGATTCGGTTAAAACCTGAAACCCGGATCTTGGACTGAACTGGGTTTAAAAACTATGTTTGAATCAACTTTTACACATAAAAACTATTTATAAATTATAGCATAGGCCTTGAGTGTGTTTTATATAGGGTTATCTATATATATATATATATATATATATATATTACAGAATTGGTCTTTAAGAATTGAATGGATGACAACTTATTATTTGAAATTTATTAAAAACTAATTCATTAGTACTTTTAATTTAAAAATAATCAAATAATTTCTTGACGTTGTAAACCATCCTCATTTTAGTAGTTTTTTTACTTCATTTTAATCATATTCTTCCATCTTAACTGCTTCTTATTTTTCCTTTTGATTTTTAATTTTTTAAAAAAAATAAAAAGAATGTGAAATTGATGAAATGGTAAAGGTGATAATCATTAAATAAAATTGCGAGAAATGATAGTTAAAATGTAGATTGATTGGGTCTTGAAATGCCCAGTCAATTTTTGGTTTGGTATAAAACCCAGTATAATTATTTTTTTTAATGCTTTGATGGTTTTGAAATACTGAAATTAAAAATTAAAAAAAATATTTTAATATATTTTTAAATAAAAAAATTGTTTTAGAAAGTATTGTATACTACAATCTTAAATATAAAAAGCCTCTTTATTTTTGCGGTGAAAAAAAGCTTTTAAAAAAGATAAAAAAAATTTAATTTTTTTTATGTTTTTAAATTGTTTTAATATATTAATGTTAAAAATAAATTTTAAATAAGAAAAAAAATATTATTTTAAAATAAAAATATTTTAAAAAATAATCTTAAATATATTACAGGGGCTCAAACTTATATATAACAAGATGGAAAGAGAGGAAAAGAAATCATCCCATCTTCCATCAAATTAACTACACCGAAAGAGAGAGATTTCTCCCCGTATCAACTCCTCAAAAAGAAATGGCCACCGTAATAATAGAGTAGCTAGCTGCTGAAAATTCTCAAATGGATGCACTATCTAGCATTGCTTGCTTCACCCCATTTCCAAAATTGTCTCCAAGACCTCCTCTTTTCAAGAGAACCCCCCTTTCAGTCTCAGTGTTAAGAGCTAGCACTCAGCCATGTAGACTTCCTCTCTGTCTTCTAAGCAAATTTTCATTCTTTTCTGGTTCTAGAGAATTTAAGCTTCATAAAGGATCATATGGACCATCAATAGTAAATGATTAAAAAAAATTGTTAATACAAATTTTTTTATTTTGTAACATGGGAGGATCGACATTCTTTATTTCTTAGGCCCATTTTGCTACTTTTGTTTACTCTGAGAAATACGAGACTTGTTGTTGACAGGTTTGACAGATATTGAATTGAATTCAGGCTTATGTCACTGTGTTCTGTAATGCTTCTGGTGTTAAAGTTAGTTTCTTTACTGAGTTCAAGTGGCCTGTAAAGAATCTGACTCACCTTGATCATTGGAATATGGATTTTCTTTCTTTTGTCTCAGCTCCTGATAAGTTGAAATTACCGGGGCTGAGCAGGAAACGTGTGTTTTTGCTTAAAAAATTAGAGGGTTTTGCTTCTGGCCCTTTTGATTCATGAACTGTCGTCATTTTGATGTTGCTGGTCATTGCGGTTGTCTTTTCTGATTTCTTGTTTTGTAGTGAGTGAGCTTGCTTATACCTTCAACTCTTATACCAACATGCAGACAATCTCTCGAGGGAAATGGTTCCTTCGATTTTCAGGCACAAGAAGTCCAAGAAGTATAATGAAAAACTCCAGTCATTTCTTTGATTGAGTGATCATGCACTCTCTTCTTTTGTGCAAGTCAGCAGCTACTTTTGATCTCAGGATTGGGGTAAGAAGCGAGGATCTTAGGGACTCGCCGGAGAAATCAATTAAGGGAAGCGGTATTGCTCTTTCATCTCCAAGGCTTGTGATACCGGCTGCAATTCATGGATTGCGGGTCCTGTCTCAGCAAAATTTTGCCGACGATCTTTTTGATTTCCAGGTATTCATTGAAACCATTTCTTTTGCAGTTTTATTGGACTCCTGAGAAATGTTCCCAAATGCTGTTGGAGATGAAGAAAAAATTGGTTGCAATCTGTTCGTACTTCATGGGGGCCACATAGCTTAAGAGATCTCCCAGCTCTAAGCTAAAGACTTTTACAAAAAGCAAATCTACTTGCACTGGGTTTGGAGTTCTCGAATTCAAGGGGCGGTAGGCTAATTTTACCCATAGGAACGAAAGAAAGAAGTGAGTTGATTCTTAATTGTTCATCGTTCTTTTGTTCTTTCACAGCTTGTGCCTGCTATGTCTGGGGTGTTTGTATACAAAGCTGCTGCTCTTGTGCAAGCATACAGAGACAACGATGACCTGACGCTTGTCCTCCCAATGGCGGGGAAGTATCAAGTGACTAAGTTCTCCATTCAAGTATTATCAAACATGCTTCCTTGCCCTGGTGATGAATCAGCATGTTTTATGAATGTTATTTTTATCTAATTTAAGGACAAAGAGAGGATGGTAAGCTAATTGTGTCATGCATTTGAATCCAAGTAGATATGATCTGGTTAGTTATTAAACCCAATATCTTGAATCTTAGTATTTTATCGAGCCCAAATAGATATAAAACTAGTGATTTTTCTATGCTCTATACTGGGTTATAAGATTTCATTTGTTTATTTTTATGATCCTTAACATAAAATATTAGAGTCAAATATATTTATCCCTCAAAACTCCTAAATATATAAAAGTCTTATAAGAATCTATAATTTTTTCATTAATATTAATGATATGTAAGAGATAATTATCCATCATTAATGATGTATAAGTTTTTTTTCTCTCCATTAAATAAATAAATAATTCATGGGCTATAATTACATCTTTTAATGGTCAATCTTTACAATCTTTATTCTCTACTGTATATTTATTTTTAGAGTATTTTTTTCTAAAATATTATGGTTTTTTCTCTCAAAATAATACTTACTTAAGCGTTGAAAATTTTCCAAATTTATCAAATGAGGCATTTTAAAAATATCAGTTATCAACCATCTTGGCTTATTAGATACGAGCTACTGGTTAGCAATTAACTTGATTAAAAAAAATAAATTAAATTACTAGAATAAAAGAGAATAACTGTTATCAAACCCATAAACTTTACTTCTAAAGTACTTTAATTTTGTGGTAACTCATCTTGCCGTACCTATGTTGAATACTCCCGCAGATAAAACCACCCGGAGGGTTACTCTCGAAATGGAAACTGCTTGGTTTTGTAGATTAAGCTTATGCAGAGCTTGCTGGTGGAAGTTCTTGTGCGAGGCTATATTTATTATAATGAAATTGTTGCTGTCAAAGAGATGTTTTGATTAGATCATACATACATAATCATCTAATTTCTGTTTCCTCCACAATTTCTGTTTAATGGATTTTCCTAACACTTCCATGTAAAAATTCAGGTAAAAAAAAAAAATCAACAAATTACAATCGAGTTTTTGATCGGGTCTTGCCGGGTCAATCGGGTTATGCTGAGTTTTTTCTTCTTCTATTTTTTCTTCAACCTTGCCCGGTCCAGCCCCGGTCAGCCGAGTCCCGGGTTGACGCGCCGGACCGGATTTCAAAACTATGGTTTCTAATATAAACATTTTAAAATAATTGAAAAAATATAAAAATATATCAAATTGATTCATTTTTAATTAATTTCTTTTTATCAAAACATATGCACTGTTTTATAAAAAACACATAGATGTAACAAAAAGCTTACATTTCCTCTCATTTAATATATATAATAACACGTGTAATCCAAATATAAAACTATTTTATTCACATAATTATTTATTTAAACTTATCTTACATAGAAAGAAATAATAGAATACTTTTCCATTTAATTTATTTTAAAAAATGATCAATAAAAAATAACACACACACAGAGTTTAACATCATCTTCAATTGTTTTCAAAAGCTATTAACATGTGTCGACGGAGGTCCCAATTGAGAAAACTGATAGATAGGAGACTTCTTCAAGAATCAAAAATAGTCGAGGGACTAATCGAACTTCGTCTTAAACAAATCAAGAAAGCAAGTAAACAGACCTCACTCTCCTTCACTACCTCTGCCAGATATTCTAATTTTTCTCTACGGATCGATCAGTTGCTGAAACCCTAGATCCAATCCGATCCGATCCAAAAAACGATGTCGTCAAGGAAACAGCGAGAGCGTCAAATGCTAGAATCAATCTACTCAATGATCGCTCTCGTCTTCATCCTTGTCACCTTCATCGAGCTCTGTGACGCAGCAACTGTCGTCGACGTCTACCGCTTAATCCAATACGATATCTCCGGAGCTCAGTTCGGATCTCGTTTTGCCACTTTGAACCACCACGCCGGCTCCTTGCATCTCCCTCCCGGCGTCGATCTTTCTCGCACTGTCGTCATCATTCCTGTTCGTGAATTGAATATCACGTTGGTTAAAGGTTAATTACATTTCTAATTGCGCATCTAGTCTATAATGACAGCCTACTTACTTAAAATTTGGTTAAGTAATTAAATTGGTTGGTTACTATAGCTTAAGTAATTAAGTAAAATTTAATGAAGCAGTTAAATTGTTTGATTAGTATAGCTTAATTAATTAAAATTTAATGAAGTAGTTAAATCAGTTGATTTTTATGATTTTTTATGTTAGAGTTTATTGCACAAAGAAAACCGCTGGGAGGATTATTATTTTTGCTGCCGCAAATGCTTAATTTTGAAAATAGAGACCCCACGTCTGAGAGCAAGTATCAAATACATGAGAAGAAGTTGACAAAGAATGTTTTGGTGGAGCTTGAACGATTGCTTATTTATGCCAATATTCCCGTGAGTGAAAAAAAATAGTTATTTATTTATTATTATTTAGTTCTTTTGAACCTTATTTGATCGAGTTTGGGTGATTTTGGGTTTTGTGATATGTTTTGGTGTAGTATCCGGTATATTTTGCTTTTGAGAATGATGACATTGATGCTGTGTTGGCTGATGTCAAGAGGAATGATGCCTCTGGTCAGCCTGCTACTGCGACAACTGGCAGGTTAGTTCATAACATTGCTGTTGAAAAATGAGAATTCTAGTTGAAGCTATATGTCATTTACATAGAACATAATATAGTCAGCATGCTAAACGAGCTGGATAGATGCCCCATGGTCGTTTCTTGAAAAATTGCATCGCATGAGTGAAATTTGGGTTTCTTATCCTGGATATATTGTATGATGTTTTCTGAATCTGACTACCTGATTGATAATTATTTGCTCCTGTTCTTCAAACACTCTCTTCCTGAGATAATCTATGCAAAACATATAAGAAAGAAACAAAGAAAATGTTAAGTGGGCGTAACAGGATTTACATGTTCACTGTAGAATGCAGATGTACAACAATATGGAATTATGAGTTGAGGGGAAATTGTTTTGAATCCCAAGCTGAAATTTTCATGGAGGGAGGAAAGAGGTTTAGTTTAGTTTCTTTTGGAAGGTTGATGTTTTTTTTTTTTTTTTAATTTATTGAGCCAGAAATTGGCTCGATCTAGACCTGTCTTGTACAAACTCTTTTTATTCTCTACTGCTGATTAGTCCATGATATTAATGCTATATAAAGCAAAAACATGCAATGCCTTCCTCTATTGCCATCTGGTTCAAACACTAAACATATCTACTTTCTAACTCATGGTTGTTTATGTCCATGGAAATGTGATTTTACTTGTGTGTGTGCTTGCTTAAGTGGAGATTGATGATATGTGTGCTGGGCTCGTCTATTCATTTTTGCTTGGAAATATTGCAGCTACAAGCTTGTTGTCTCAGCACCAGAACCTAAGAGAATTGCATCTCCTGCCATCACAAACATTCAGGTCACTTTCTGTTCCTCCATTGGAAATGACTAGTCATAACGAAATGGAATATGTTGCATATCATGAACATCTCATCATTGATCTGTCACTTACCAGAAACAGGAATACTGGGCTCTCCAGATTCTGATGGCTAAGGGAACAATAGTCCATTGGCCACAATGCATTGCAGTCAAATTGATGCTGATGCATGAGGAATCTATTATATATGATTTGCGTTTTTGTAACTTAATTTTGTATCTTTGCTTTGATATAGACACTGTTTCTTGAGAATTTATTATTGTGTTCCCCGCTCTGGTATCTTTAGCTATGTTATTGCATTACCAAAGCTCAGGAACACTTGTCAATGTTAACATAGCCTCAATTTTATTGAACTTAAGACATGATAAAGATATGGTTTTGCGTTCTAACAGGCACTCCAGCCTCTGGCGTGTAAGGTTTAATGGACAATTATGAATTTTGCAGCACACACCATTACATTGCTTGTTTAAATATCACAGCCATCACCAATTATGTGTTGGCACCTAGATTAACATACAAATTTTTGTTACTAGCTGTGCAAACTGTGCTTTAAGCAAGACTAAAACGTGGAACTTTAAAAGCAGAAATAAATTTAGGTGTAAAAGCATTTGCTACTTGACAAAAAATTTCAGATCATATATTGGTCTTAACTCTTAAAGTTCCGCTTTAACAATTAAAAATATTGAAATTCTGATATAATATACTCTCCATTTTCATCACATTCAAATATTAACAATTGATAAGACATCCTTATTAATGAATTTAGTTACTGTTTTTATTATTCATGCTTGTAATCTGAGCAATCTTGCTGAGCTCTTTGAGCTTCTTCTTCATGCTCTGTTTATTTGTAAACTAAATGATGGTTTAAACTGCGCAGGGGTGGTTGCCAGGGCTGAAAGCAGATGGAGATCCGAATCAACTTCCAACTATTGCTATTGTAGCATCATATGATACTTTTGGAACTGCACCTGTATGTAAATTTACATCTGATATAAACTATTTCCACTTGTATGCACCTTTTAATGTGAGAAATTAGTTACATGTGTAGGCATTATCTGTTGGAAGTGATAGCAATGGGAGTGGCATTGTGGCTCTTCTTGAAATAGCTAGGTTATTTTCACTTCTTTATTCTAATCCAAAGACAAGAGGACGGTATAACTTACTTTTTGGGCTAACATCCGGTGGACCTTATAACTACAATGGAACCCACAAGGTGCTTAGCTCTTATCATCTTTTCCATTAACTTAATTGTATAATCTACTTTTTCTTTATTTTGGCTTGCTTATCTTAGTATTTTTACTTTTGAAGTGGCTTCGGAGCTTTGATCAACGTCTACGAGAAAGCATCGATTATGCTATTTGCTTGAATAGCATTGGCTCATGGGATAACAAATTGTGGATTCATGTGTCCAAGCCTCCTGAGAATGCCTTTATTAAACAAATATTTGAAGTAAGATGATGAAGTTTTTAACAGTACAGAGCTGTTATTCTTTTGTGTCAATGCCATTACTGTGTTTTGTGGTTTGATCCATTGAGTTTCCTAGGGTTTCTCTACTGTAGCAGAAGAGCTGGGCATTGAAGTTAGTTTGAAGCACAAGAAAATTAATATCTCAAATCCTCGAGTAAGTCAATTTACTTGACGGTTTGAACTATTTTGTAAAACCATGAAAAAATGATGATTTATTTTTAATTTTGACATTTTTTTGGCTTACTGGTTCAAGAAAAATTATTTTTGTCAATCTCAAATGGTAAATATATCAGACATTGAAATAGATGGTTTTCTTTCATTTATTTTCATTTTCATTCTCTGTGCTGCAGCAGCAGGAGATGAGTATTCATCATTTAATAAGATATTTTCATAGCCATTATAAAGCTTAACTGTGTGTTAGATTATCTGCTGTTTATTCTTGAAACAATATGCTCATATTGCTATTGTGATGGCTGACACCAGTTTACCATGTATGCATCTTTTTTTCTTATTATGGATGGGGTTTTCTTCGTGTTTTTACCAGAATTTCAGTTTGGTTGATTCAAGCATGCTGTACTTTCAATGCTCTCATTTAGTTCAGGTGATATAGCTGTTGACCTGCTGTAGGTAGCTTGGGAGCACGAGCAGTTTTCAAAGCTGAGGGTCACGGCTGCTACCCTTACCGGACTTTCTGCACCACCTGAACTGTTAGAAAGAACTGGAGGTCTATCTGACAGCAGGTTGTGTTTTTCAACTTGAACCTCATTGATAAAGAAAGTATAGCTGCTCTTATATTTTTGCACAATACTGAGATCTTGGTTCTCTGGACAGACATTTTGTAAACGAAGATGCAATAGTTAGAAGTATCAAGCTAGTTGCTGAGAGTATCGCGGTAAGGTTACATGCCTTCGAATAAGTTTAATGCATTGTGATGGATCCTGATACCAAAGTTTTGACTTTATCGCACATTTGTTTGAAGACTATTTTTGTGAAGTTGCCCTCGCTGAGAGTGAGGTCAAGGCACCAATTGTGTGCTCACACGTGCAAGTGCTGGTAATGTGCACGGGTTTAAGAATATTAGAATTAGCTATATGATGGGGTATTGTGTCAGGATTTGCACATTAGGAACAAGTTTATTGCAAATTGTGAACCAAGATAACTAAATTTTTGGAACATTCTTCAAGTTTTATGTTCTCTGACATATTTTATTTGTCATACACAGAGGCATGTCTATGGTTACCAAGGGAAAAACATTCAAATCTTTGCGGATGACACTAGTTTGGCTGTCAATGCTCCTTACATAAGATCCTGGTTGGATCTTTTGTCACAAACACCTCGAGTGGCACCATTTCTATCAAAGAATGACCCATTTGTCATGGCACTGAAAAAGGTATACACTTTACAAATTTTCTTCAACAATTAATATTTTCATGGTTTTCTTTATTATATGGCCAATGGTGCTGTTCGCTCAAATTTGTGTCAGGCCTTGATAACTGCAGACTACAGTGTCGGACATTTACTTTTATTTTTTCCAAAATTGCTAATTTGAGTTGAAATATTTAAATTTCTTTGGTTACATCCAGCTTCCTTTCTGTTTGACTACAGTTTAACTTTTATTACATGTTGGCGTGGAAATATTGTTTCTTTCATGTGCTAGGTGATGGAATGTGAATAAACCCTTCATGCTCCCCCCCCCTAATATGCAAAATGAAATAAAATTTAATGTTTTTTCTATATGTTTAAGGATTCGGTCTTCAGATGTTACACAGATGCCAATAGCATTTCATAGGAATGGTTTGGTTCAGATCAATTTCTATGTAAGCTGTTCTTGATCGCGCCCCCTCTTACGAGCTCTTTGATGCTGACTTCTGAATTGATTTATCCAAAACACGGCATATGCTGTATAAAAACCTCTGTCTGGCACCTAGTGCTTAAGAGCTGGTTGATGATACTATGTTGGAAATTGGGAAAGACTAGTTATTTTTTTTTTCCCACTAAGAAATTTGATTTGGTATCGGGGTATTAGTAGGCTGGGGCTGCTTAACACTCTAAAGGTAACATAATATACTTTTTTCAGTTTTTTACCTTGCCTTTATTTGTTTCTATCCTTCTGCAGGAATTAGACGATCATACTCATGAAGTAAATGTGCAACATGAGGTGCTCGATGGGATGTTCACAATCTATGACTCAACTAAAGCTAAACTAAACATATACCAGGTTCGTATTTTTATTTCTCCAGATGACAATTACATTTTTATTTCTTTTGACTTTTGAGATATATTTTATTTTCATGATATTCTCTTTTACGAATTAAACTGTTAATTACTCTACTGGATTGAATGATAATCAACTCAAATGTGCTGTTACAGGTTGCTAGTGTAACATTCGACTTGCTGTTGCTTCTAGTGCTAGGATCATATTTGATTATACTTTTCACTTTTCTTGTCATCACAACAAGGGTAACCCCACTTATCTTTATATGAAGCTTTCAATACTTTTTGTCTGTACATTTTTTTTGGCTATACCTTCACAATCCTACATGAAAAAAACTGAACTAAAAATTGCTGAATTGCCCATTATGCTGTTTAACAGGGTCTTGATGATCTCATAAGTTTATTCCGACGGCCTCCCTCTCGTAAGGTGAAAGCTGCATGATGAATGACGATATTCTCTTAGGTGAAAGCAGCATGACAAAAGAAGCTGGATTTGTGCACCGAAGCTGTTTATCCTTGTTGCTGAAGAGCTTCACATGTAGCATAGAATGTAACCTCTGCCATGGAGGAGTTTGTGTTGTTTACTAGTTGTGCGTTGTCGATTAGGTCAGAATCATGAGGGATCAGTTTAATTTTGGTCCTAGGAGGATAATTTTTTTTAAAAAAAATTTATGGTGCTGGAATGAGTTGAGAATTGTTAACATAGGCTGAAGAAAAGTTAAGGTGAAGGATATTTTAAACCAGAGACTTTAGCCAGCATTTTTTTGTAGAGGATGATCTGTATTTGTGGCACCAGCACCATGATTTCGTGATGGCCTTTTCTATAAAGTTTCGAGCAGTTTCCTATGGTAATTATTAATTAAATTGGATAAACCTAGCAGTAATTCAGTCCAAACAAAGTTTGTTCAGAAACAAGCCAGTAATTCTAATTTGCACGCCTAAAGGGACTTTTACGCTGTACCTGAGGTGTAAAAACTTAGGGCTTGTTGCCTGTGCGTTGCTAGCCAGGCTAAGCAAGAAGAGGATAAACCCGGCAAATCCCCAAGTCATGTGGGACGGGACAGTAATGAGATCAGACCTGTAAGAAAACTGGGTTGTGCAGACCCAGCAGATATGGAGTTTACATGACAAATGGAAAGCAGAAAACAAGACTGGATGTATTTTTAAATTTAGAAAAACAAAATTATTTTTTTCCACAAAATTAATCACAAATGTGGGTTAAAGTTTTGGGCCTTCTTGAATAAATTGACTGTACTTGTTGATATCAAGAAATGGATGCTAAATACGTGTTGGGTGTTACAAAATTTGTATTCTTGCCAACAAGAACTTTAGCTAACATTTTGTGAGAAGAGAGGAAACTACCTTTGACAAAAACTTTAGCAGAAAATCTTCTGAAGAAGAACAATAGTGTTGAGAGAGAATTTTGAGCGAGCTTTGAGCCATCGCTATGAATGCCACCATCTCATTTCATTGAGGGAGAGTGGAGGAGGGAATTAGTATCATAATTATTAAATCCAATTTGAAAATTCACCTCACCAAGAAGTCAGGTCATATATCACCACTTGGATTTACCCAGAAAAATAAAAAAAAATAATACACATACACACTACAAATCACTATAATGTCTAAGTTCAAAAAAGATAAATATTGCAAATTGTTTTCACCAATCCACTTTGTTAAAGAGTTTAACAAAATAAAAGATAAATAAATAACATGCTAACAAAAGAAATTAATTGACCAACACTTCAGCACAATTTAAAAAAGGCAACTAAACAAACTACAAGTCCAAGGGACAAAACAATTAATTAATTACAATTTTAAATCCTATTATTTCGATAGATATTTCATCACAAACAATATAATTATTACTAAAAAGTTCAAGATTTCTTAATATTATAGTTCAAGTTTGATATAAAAGCATATTGAAAACCAATCATATATTAATGCATCCTTGTCAACACCTTTACTTTGATACAATGAATATACTGAGCTTTTCCATGTCCGAGCAAAATTTAAATAAAATGTCGATAGGATGAGATGATTGGGTCGATGAAGTTTCAGTATTTGAAGTACAACCAGAAGACATTTTACATTGCTGCAATAAGATCAATGAAAAGACATTAATATATACTATACTATACTAGACATGAAGTAAATGTAAAAATATATACACACCATTTTCTCCTTTTACAATCTCTACTGCGAGCAGGATAGACAGTTTTCTATTGAAATAGATCGAAAGAATCCAGAGACCTTATCTTTGCTACAGAGACTGCACTGCATCTTCACCTACAATGTCTGTTGAAGATCAAGCCAGCCTGCCAATTTTTGAAATGAAACAGAAGGAATAGAAACTCTGGTGAGACAGATGATTGAAATGTGATGGTTAAAATCAGTAGTAAGGCACCTAAAGGATTGAATGCCATAATTAAAGTACTTAGCATATGCATCTTCCGAAGAAATTTTTTGTAAATAGCATATGCATAGAAAACCCAAAAAGCCTGTATGTGTGAATAAAAAATCCCTCAGCTTATGGAAATGATCCATAACTGTGAATAGAATTGTAACAAGAAACAAGTTTGGAACTATATGCAGTAATGAAGAACCAGAAACCAGCATGACACCATGCAATCAGCTAGTGGAATAGGAACGGATGACATTTTAGAAAGGGAAGAATATGCATATCCCGTCACATTATAAAGTTGTTAAAATAATCTAAAACAATTATCTCCTTTAATCAATAAGCATGTTATAGAGGTAGAAATTTAAGAAACACACCTCACTGAATCTAATTCCAGATTTCTCATCTTGTTTTGATCACTTAAGCGCTGATTACAGAACTTCTGGCATCTAAAGGGAATTGAAACAGGTGAGCCAAGTTTCTCAAAGCATCTGTAAATCCTCCCTTCTGTATATCACGAAGACACGCATAATACTTCTACTGTTCAGTGCTTAGATAAAATCTTAAAAACATGTAGCAAAGAAAATATACCTTTCTAAGATCAGAAGTGGTGGGTTTGGAATCCATCGATTCCTTGGTCATCCATCGAGGAACGTTTAAGTAATGGTCAGTTTGCAGATTTTCATCTCTGCCAAAGAGAAGGAAAACAGTCAACACATAACTTCATCTTACCAGTTAAGCCATCTTGCAAAGCAAAGATCCTAACAGAGCCCAACTCCTAAGACAAGCTACATATTCAAGACAAGCTCACTGGATGTGGTTCATGAAGATCCAGATACTTGGAAGGATTGACAAAAATTTATTAAACTGGGGAGTAAAATGAAGTTGGAAAGGATTTTAAGACATTGTCAATTTCTGGTTATATGCTTACCTCAAACCAAAGACCGTCTGCCATCAGTTGCTCTACCTGCACCTTCCGTACTATTCTGTGGTTGAAAGGAATGACCGAGACTAATTTTAGCAATGGAATTCACAGAGAAAAATGATCCATATCTCCAAACCCATGAGACCTACCAAATACCTGAAGATGATTAAACCCTTATGGAATGTGGGGCTGAGATGTTTCCTTAAAGTGCCAGAGTGAAGCACTAGTTGAAGGAAGGTGTGCTGACAGTTTTCTTGATGGATGACGATTGCTATTCCTTCCAGGACCTAGAATCAGGAGAAACATGGGTACCTCTGAGAAAAATTCTATTATGCTTTTGCGATTGCTAGTGAAATGAACCACTCTTGTTTGGTTGACTGAGCACGAAAGTATTTTTCTCCTGAATATATAATTACATACTATCATGGAGTGTGAATTTTCATAGAATAATGCAAAAAACCAAATGCTTATTCAGAGGCCTAATAGCATCCTGGTCAGTTGAGCAGGGAAGAGTCTTTGTAACTCACTTGAAACTGAGCTGGTCAAATGAAGCAACATGCGTCCGTGCATGAACCTCTATTCTTCTGCTTCTTATGTAAAAAAAACCAGCTTAGTGAGCATTCAAATCAGAAGTTGTTTCAAATAACAACAGCAAATCCTTCATCACACTGTATCTCTGAGTTGCTAGTTACTTGGAAGCATTGTTTCTTTGTCCACATAATCCCACAATAAGAACTCCTGGTTCAGCAAAACTCAAAAGAATTGCACGTATCTCCTCCTGCAAAACCCCAAGCTGGATTAATGAGCGGAGCTTGCACTGATAAGCAGAAATATTAACTCATTGTTGAACGAGCTCAAGAAGAATTTGTCCCCTTAACCTTTTCCAACTCGCATTTCTGAAAACGTAGCCCTGATTTTTGGGCTTCTTTGGCATCTAGTTCTGGTCTCCGTCTTTCAGCTACCCTAACAAAAAGCTGCTCTTGCTTTATCCAGTCCGAGTCCCCTACATCAGGCTCTTCCCCTTGTCCTTGCCGGCCTCGAAATGCTTTCACCTGGTTGGGCTAGTAATCCATCTGAATAAGAAAAAACCTCTTGGATTCAGAATTGCAGCTAGTGAAATGAAGTAGAAGTCTAAAAGTGCAGGAAAGTAGGACATGTGAGAGGCTGATTCATTGTATAATCTGCATATGAGTTTATGCTTAGCAAAGCAAACCTCACTAATGAATTGAAACAAAAGTTGATTAGAAGTTGTCAAAATACCGAAGACAATTAGTTCAAACCCAACATGTTTATAAATCACTAAAGTGTTCAAACCAAAAATTTCCCTAACTTTCCACCAGTCTTGATAATCACAACCTTTTTGCCTTACAAAAAGAAACGTAAGTATACACTTCAAAACTGCTAATTGATTAATGTTCTGGTTACATGTTTACCTCATAAAGATCACCATAAAAGACCAACTTCCACCATTTGGTCCACCAGAAGCTTCCAAACTATTCTGTGCAATCTTATTGGAAGAAAAGGATGATCACTAATATTAGCAATGCAATTAATGCAGCAAAGTTGAATAATTGGCAGCATTAATCCATATCTTCAAATGCTTGA
>Ga0307517_10002183_pt1 | contig 31651 bp, 31 predicted proteins | sample 23_EM_MG_FD_194515 | JGI IMG/M metagenome (GOLD analysis project Ga0307517, IMG submission 194515) | Populus trichocarpa ectomycorrhiza microbial communities from riparian zone in the Pacific Northwest, United States - 23_EM | ecosystem: Host-associated > Plants > Roots > Unclassified | place... | reverse complement strand
AACTGCGTATGGACATGATTCACGGCGAATCACATTTCAACTTCATTAAGATGCATCTACTAAGCCACTTTTGTGACCATATACGCCAGTTTGGCAATATTCCGATGTATTCCACGGAGATCGGAGACCTAGCTCACAAGACGCAAATCAAGGAAGGATGGGGCCAGTCAATTAAAATGATGCCGTGCGCCAGATCGTGCCTAGCTACGGTCGTCAACATGCAATCCGGATGAGACTATTGAACTTGCAATCACTGAAAAATCGCGGCACAGTTCTCTCCCCCGACGTCCTGAAGCATTTAGATAGGACAACCAGTACGGTATCGCCGCGAGTTATTTGTAGGAAGATCTTGATGGAACGCCGGGGCCATGTGTCCAATATTGTTGATTTTAGCCGGATCTCGGGAGTCTCACTCGAGATTATATATCGTGAATTGATACGATATAGCAGGCATAACCTGCCGATAGACCACAGTCTCCCGGAAGACCATGCGACGCTTCAATCACTTCCCATTGAGCTACTGACACAACTCGAAGTCCCAGTTCTTACATTCCAAGAAGCCGATGTTGATGAGATCCACCGTGCACGATCCATGGGCACCCTACACTTTAGAAACCAGGGCAGTCGCTATGATTGGGTTTGGGTACAAGCGGGCACAGAAGAAATGTATGGTGCGCTGAGGGGTTGTCTCCCGGCAAAGCTAGTAGCCCTCTTGAAGATCAGGGACCCCAGATCCGAGGATACTGTGCGTCGAGTCGCCGGTGTTCAGTTGCTGACCCCAGTTAACTCAGGGCGTCCATCAGATCTGCATGGCTTGGTTACAGTGCAGATGAGGGAAGACACCCGAGGGTTTACAATAGTTGATCTTGGAACAATTCTCGGTCTGGCACACCTGATCCCGGAGGAGGACCAGTGATGGCTTGTAAATAGCCGGATTAATTTGAGAACATTTAATGAGGTGTATTAAGGAATCCGGATGAGAGAATCAGGATTCGCCGATGCGTGACAATCAGGATTCGGCTATCCGTGAGAATCTGCATATTGATACTGTATATAGTAGAAGATATATAAGCGACTTTCTTGAAACATAGATCATTAGTTCGCCAGACCAGTGAGGCGTGAGACGTGAGATCCGGGAGGGACCAAAAAATGTGCTGCCGCCCCAGACACCAGGCGACGTCGGATCAAGCAGCAAATTAGCTGTGATTACACGAGCGGGGATGAGGGGTCGGTCAGGACGCGGAGAAGAGATGATGAGGAGCTATCGCCGCATCAGGAGAAAGAAGAGATGAGAGAAAGAGTCTGGAGTAGTCCAGACGTAGGGAGGGCGCCAGGTTGCGTCAGGACGCAAGGAACGTTGCCAGGTAGCATCTGGAAGCGTGGGATGTGGCGGGGCATTGCAACGCAAGTCAGGATGCACAGGACGCAATGCCGACGGATCAGACGCAGGGTCCGTTTTTGCTGATGTGCTGGGTTCGCTCTTAGGCGGGAAATTGTCTTGTCTTTAGAGGGGCAATTATAGCTGGTTCAACGGCAGCCAGACGAAAGTGGTGTGCTAGCTGCTTTGTCTCCCTGCATAGTAGTAGACGCTCCACACTGGAGAGTGGGGCTTTCTTTGGGTCGATGCTGGATGGATTGTTTTTGGCGCGATAATGGCGTACTCGTTCTCTGTTGGCTGCAAGTGCTCGTGGTCTTTTATCCATATCTTGCCATTTTTCGTCTTCCATTCTGGTTGCTTAGTAGAAGTCGCTTGTACAATCACTTTTCTGCCGGAAAGGTCAGAGTGCTTAAGTTCCAGATGGATATTCAAAAAGGCTATATAAAGACAGCATACGTAGGAAACGGGCTCAGAAGGAATTGGCACTGGCTAGTTGATGTGGCGACAAGGCTGGATAAAGAGATGGAGTAAAGATAATTGGAGAAAAAACAAAATAGACATAATATTGAAGGTTATGAAGGCGTGAGACTGATAGGTAGCACACTAACTATTACTGTTTTTTCAGTCTTAAAGTAGTCCTGCCTCAGACATAATTTAAAACTAGAGTGTCCAGGGTAGGGTATATGAAAGTTAAATAAGTTAAATATTATACACATTTTGTATTGCTTGGTAAAAGCTAGCTGGTTACACTGAGTCAAATTCCAAGCTTGCAGAAATCATTACAGTCAAGACTGTCAGACTTTTGGTAAGAAAAGTGGTCCCACGTCTTGGTTTCCTGATGTAACGTGGACACTGTGTAGGAAGACGGATCCTTAGATTGCGACCGCACCGAAGACGCAAAGTAGAACTAAGGATCAAAATAAAGATAAAATAATTCAAAGTAGAATCAAGCAGTAAAACATAATATCATTAAGCCTGAAAGCTTCACTCAATAAGTTCGCTCGAGTATCGTTGGTTATAAGAATAGGGAGTCTCTTGCTTTAGTTAAGTAGAATAATGGAAAGCCAGAGGACACCCGTCAACCATTCTGACCTTTCGCGAGTACCCTGCTCAGCACAGGGCTGTCCTCTTCACCTGCGTTGAGTGAGCTAACACTCGGAGGCATTCGGACCGCTCAGATATTAACTATCTCCACGATTAGGAAGTGCTCCTAGTGATGTTTCTCCAACTACATCTGCATGAGCGAAAACTCTTGCCTATTGGTAGTATGTCAGTGGCCAACCGAAATACCCACCGTAGAGATAATATTCATTGGGACTCACTGGCCCAGCGGTGGCTTAGTGTATACAAGCTACGCAATCTATTGGCAAATCTACTTGGCTATATTATGCTTCTATACCTGACTGCATGCTCCTACGATAAGAAATCTCTGGCTGCTTGACTGCATGGACGCTACCCACAGCCAACCATGAGGGACCCTCTTAAATCGTGACAAGACTTACACCTCTAGAGTCCACTAATAACCCATAGTAATGGTACAGTTCAGGTGGTACATGAGCAAAGATTCTGGCTTGCATTCTGAGTGTCCGGTGCATCAGACGCACAGGACGCCAGAACCCCAATCCCGAATCAGGACGCAACCATGGTAGCACACAACTTACCAGACGCAACTGAACGCAGCACGTAAGACTCAGAACACGCCGGACGTAGCACCTAAGACTCAGGACGCACCGGACGGAGCACCTAAGACTCAGGAGGCACCGGACGGAGCACCTAAGACTCAGGATGCCACCTGACGCTGGACTATACATCAGCAAAAAAAGCGTTTGCGCCAGACGGATAGGCATTGCGTCAAGACGCAGGAAATCCGTCTGGAGCATCCTATCCGCCCAGCCCGCCCTCAGATGGCCCCAGCACAATGGTTGCATCCTAGTCCGTTGGGTGCAATACAACCCGCATCCTGTCCGCCCCGTGCACCTTGATGGTCCATTTCACTCCCTAATCTCCCGAAGAAACCCAGGGTAAGTGACCCATAGGGCTCTGCATTGTGGAACTCTCCCTGCCCCTGATGGCCTCTACTTACAACCGACTACTTTATCACCGGGTAAAGGCTGTTCAGGCGAAAAAAGATCTTAACATAGGATGACTAACCATCTATTGTCCGGGTAACGACCCAAAACATACCCCTTATTTGATCACTGCTAACAACTCTCGCAAAAGGTTTCTAAGTTCTTCCCACCTTGTAGTAGGCTTCATGATCGAATGAGTTGACCTATTGAATATTACCAACCTTCGGAGAGGGGCATGCTCATGCATCCAGGTTGACACTATTTATTACTCCAGAGCGAGCGGATTCCAATGAGGGCTTTCCTGACTGTAGCGGATTCCAATGAGGCCCTTCCGGACTCGACCGGATTGCACTGGGGCCCGGGCAGACTCTAGCGGATTGCAATAAGGCCCTGGCAGACTCTAGCGGACATCGGCCAGTGCCCGGTAAGGTATCTGCCTTTTTCTTCCTGCTGACCTCTATAGCCATGCGGACGCTTCGAAACGTATACCATTCGATTCCCCTCGGCGAGCGGACTCCAATGAGACCCTTCCCGACTCTGGCGGACATCTGCCCCCTGAGATATCTGCCTTTTTCATCCTGCTGACCTCTATAGCCATGCGGACGCTTCAAAACCTATACCATTTGATTCGCCTCGACCGGCGGATTCCAACGCACCCTGTCCTGACGGTGTCCGACAGGTGGTTGAAACGTTATCCAAACCTTTGGACATGAGTTCCCCGGGCAAGTACTTTCAAATTGTCGGCTGCTGGGAGCTACAGGCATCTGGACACTTAGAGACTTATACCATTCGATTCCCCTCGGCGAGCCGACTCCAATAAGGCGATTCCTGACACTGGTGGACATCTGCCCCCTGAGGTATCTGCCGTTTCCATCCTGCTGAGCTATATAGCCATGCGGGCGCTTCAAAACCTACACCATTCGGTTCCCCTCGACCTGCGGATTCCAACGCACCCTGTCCGGACGCTGTCCGACCGCGGTTTGAAATGTTATCCAAACCTTTGTACTTGAGTTCCCCGGGCAAGTGCTTTCAAATGCTTGGCTACAGGGTGCTACAGGCATGGGGACGCTTCGAGACGTATACCATTCGATTCCCCTAGGCGAGCGGACTCCAATGAGACGCTTCCCGACTCTGGCGGACATCTGCCCGCTGAGGTATCTGCCTTTTTCACCCTGCTGACCTCTATAGCCATGCAGACGCTTCAAAACCTATACCATTCGACTCCCCTCGGCGACCGGACTCCAATGAGACCGTTCCTGACTCTGGCGGATATCTGCCCGCTGAGGTATCTGCCTTTTTCATCCTGCTGACCTCTATAGCCATGTGGACGCTTCGAAACCTATACTATTCCATTCCCCTCGGCCGGCGGATTCCAACGCACCCTGTCCCGATGCTGTCCGACAACTGGCTGAATGGCTATCCACACTTTTGTACTTCAGTTCCCTGGGCAAGTACTTTCAAATTGTTGGCTAGTGGGTGCTACAGGCATGCGGACGCTTCGAGGCATATACCATTCGATTCCCCTCAGCGACCGGACTCCAATGAGACCCTTCCGGACTCTGGGAGACATCTGCCCCCTGAGATATCTGCCTTTTTCATCCTGCTGACCTCTATAGCCATGCGGACGCTTCGGAACCTATACCATTCGATTCCCCTCGACCGGCGGATTCCAACGCACCCTGTCCCGACGCTGTCCGACCGCTGGTTAAAATGTTATCAAAACCTTTGTACTTGAGTTCCCAGGGCAAGTAGTTTCTAATTGGCGCCTACTGGGTGCTACAGGCATGCGGACGCTTCGAGGCCTATACCATTCGATTCCCCTCGGCGAGCGGACTCCAATGAGACGCTTCCCGACTCTGGCAGACATCTGCCCGCTGAGGTATCTGCCTTTTTCACCCTGCTGACCTCTATAGCCATGCGGACGCTTCGAAACCTATACCAGTCGATTCCCCTCGGCGACCAGACTCCAATAAGACTCTTCCCGACTCTGGCAGACATCTGCCCACTGAGGTATCTGCCTTTTTCATTCTGCTGACCTCTATAGCCATGCGGACGCTTCGAAACCTATGCTATTCGATTCCCCTTGGCCGGCGGATTCCAACGCACGCTGTCCTGATGCTGTCCGACCACTGGCTGAATGGCTATACATACTTTTGTACTTGTGTTCCCCGCGCAAGTACTTTCAAATTGTTGGCTACTGGGTGCTACAGGCATGCGGACGCTTCGAGGCCTATACCATTCGATTCCCCTCGGCGAGCGGACTCCAATGCGACGCTTCCCGACTCTGGCAGACATCTGCCCGCTCAGGTATCTGCCTTTTTCACCCTGCTGACCTCTATAGCCATGCGCACGCTTCGAAACCTATACCATTCGATTCCCCTCGGCGAGCAGACTCCAATGAGACCATTCCTGACTCTGGCGGACATCTGCCCCCTGAGGTATCTGCCTTTTTCATTCTGCTGACCTCTATAGCCATGCGGACGCTTCGAAACCTATACTATTCGATTCCCCTCGGCCGGCGGATTCCAACGCACGCTGTCCTGATGCTGTCCGACCACTGGCTGAATGGCTATACATACTTTTGTACTTGAGTTCCCCGCGCAAGTACTTTCAAATTGTTGGCTACTGGGTGCTACAGGCATGCGGACGCTTCGAGGCCTATACCATTCGATTCCCCTCGGCGAGCGGACTCCAATGCGACGCTTCCCGACTCTGGCAGACATCTGCCCGCTGAGGTATCTGCCTTTTTCACCCTGCTGACCTCTATAGCCATGCACACGCTTCAAAACCTATACCATTCGATTCCCCTCGGCGAGCAGACTCCAATGAGACCATTCCTGACTCTGGCGGACATCTGCCCCCTGAGGTATCTGCCTTTTTCACCCTGCTGACCTCTATAGCCATGCGCACGCTTCGAAACCTATACCATTCGATTCCCCTCGGCGAGCGGACTCCAATGAGACCATTCCTGACTCTGGCGGACATCTGCCCCCTGAGGTATCTGCCTTTTTCACCCTGCTGACCTCTATAGCCATGCGCACGCTTCGAAACCTATACCATTCGATTCCCCTCGGCGAGCGGACTCCAATGAGACCCTTCCCGACTCTGGCGGACATCTGCCCGCTGAGGTATCTACCTTTTTCATTCTGCTGACCTCTATAGCTATGTGGACGCTTCAAAACCTATACCACTCGATTGCCCTCGACCGGCGGATTCCAAAGCACCCTGTCCCCACCTTGTCTGACCGCTGGTTCAAATGCTATCGCAACCTTTGTACTTGAGTTCCCTGGGCAAGTACTTTCAAATTGTTAGCTACCGAGAGCTACTGTTTTCTAGACTAGCTTTAATAAATATATGCCTATTTTACTATCTATATGACTCAAATAAGTAAACATGAGTAATACTGCATGGATCTTTCCGGGCAATTTGGATATTCTCCACAGTTTTCACTAACTTATTCAAAGTTCTCGAAGGTAGAGTTGTTGACTGAGGAGGTATCTGATGATAGCTAGTTACACCTGAGTACTTCCACTAATGTTCTATCCTATCAGGTTGCGTCCGGAGAACCTTTTTGCGTCTGGCGAACCTTTCTGCGTCGGGTACCTTCTGAGTTCTTGGTTGCGTCTGGTGCGTCTGGGCGGCATGGACCCCTGTCCACAAGCACTCAATAAAAGACCGCACACCCAGAACGCGAGTTTACGTTCTATGCGCCTGGACCGCCGGACGCACAGGGAGCAAGGGGTGCGTCCGGGTGTATGCTTTTTTTTTTGCTGATGTATCTTCCTGAGATAAGCGAAGGGTCCCCCCTTTACCAGTTTCTGACGTTGGTCACCTTGGTCACAATACTAGATTTCATGCTATCAATCAATTCAATTTACTACTATTCTACTATGGTTCTAATATACAGGCTAATCCACATAGAAACACCCATCATGATACTCATAAGCAGCCTGAGCCTTCTACCAAAATACCCGTTGACAGGCAAGTTTAACCCCCCCCTCAGCCTCAGGCTCCAGGTGACCCCCTCTAGCTGGGACCCTGTAACATCATGAATAAAATTCGTGGAGGGATGAATCTCATATCCTTGTGAAACCGGCTGTAACGGGGTCTTGGCACTGGATGTTAGTCCAAGGCATACAACGACAGGAAAGTCCTAAACGATAGCGGTCGTTTAGCGTAAGGGTTCGGAGATGATAATCTCAGGTCAAGGCTGCGTAACGGCAGATCAGGGTCATGGTTCTTGGGTTCTTGGCCTGAATCTTGGATATCGGAATAAGAGACGTTATATTCTGAAGTACAGGAGTCGTGAAAGAAATACCAGGTAGCGTAAAGAATCAAGGAAAAAGGGAGCTTTTTTTAAATTTTTTGTTATCATGTATTCGTTGTTAAAGTACAAGAAACCGCGTGGAGCGCTAGCTATGGCGTGAACAAAACTATAAACAATCCAACAACTCGCTTCACCCCCTCATGAGAAAAATCAAACCCCTCGAAACCAGAGTGCACCCCTCCCCCTTATAGCACCTAAGACAAGAGCAAGACGGAGCAATACCCTCCTCCAGACACGTAAGGAAAGACATGAATAGAAACGAGACCAGGGAAAGACATAAACCCTTCCGCGGCCCCCCTCAACAAAAGAAAAGAACCTTACGGCCCACGGCCGACGGAGCGGCAAGGATAAAACTACTATTGCAGGAGTGCCTAAGGGAGTACCCCAAACCTATCGGCTTAGGGGGAAGATGTTGACACGGGCGGGAGCCCAGTAATCGGCGCGCATCAGACTTTAGGAACATCCAAGGAGATAGGGCAATACCATGGAATACGGTAACCGACACGAGTTGCGATGGTAGAGTAAGTCGCGTAGCAGGTGAAGAAGGCGAGGGGAGCCACCGGGCGAGGAGAACCACTCAGCAGTGATGGTGCCAGCAATGGGGACAGGGCAGATAAGGTGCCAGCTGACGGCAGTAAGGTGCCAGCAAGGAGGGTCTAGCAGTACGATGCAAGCGGATCTGAAGCCTTGGAAGCCGGAGGGGGAAGGCTCGCCAAACAACGGAGAAGTACGAACATGGAGGACGGAGACGGGGTCATAGTTTTTCGAATGCCGACTGTACCAATCCTGCAACTCACGAGAGAGTGCAATACCAGAGAGCAGGGCCACCAGGGCAACCACTTCACCGATAGTCCGAAACTAGCAACCGTGTGTTGACGGAGGAAGGAGGGTTGCTGACCGTGCAAATCGCTAAGCGAAGCGCGTCGCGAAATGCAGGGTAAGGGGTAGTAACGTCAACATGAGCGTGCTCAAACGAAGACAGAACGGAACCAGAAAGGAATGCATAGCCCCTGGGAGGGGAAGCCAAAAGCCCCAGAGAGAGTAAAGGGATGAAGGCGTGATAACCCCCCGAGCAGTGGCCACGGGCGGGGGAAATCAGAGGCGGAGGACACTCTCACCATGATTTCCCATGGTGTTGAGATTTCAAACGCTGGAGGTGGAGCGGACGAGAAAGATGAAAGGAAAAGGGGGCTTTTTTTCTTCTTTTTTTCTTTTTTATATCAGATATCCGTTGTTAAGGTACAAGAAATCGCATGGAGCGCTAGCTATGGTGAAAACAAAACCCAAAAACAAAAACAAACAAACAAAGGAACTAACCATCACCAGACATCTTCATAAAGGGTCCGTACCGGTCCCTGGCCGACATACGGGCACGGAAATCAAGCAAGTAAATCAAGGCAACCCTCCTACAACCAGCGGAAACTACAAGCAACTTGAAAAACTATCAACGTAAACCTAGCTCTCCTGAGATGACATAGAGTAACCACAGGAAACCACATTAGACGATCGGGAGGAAGCAGAACTAGCAGCAGAGTCAGGGCGGGAAAACATGGCAGGGGGGAAGGCAGTCCTTGTAGACCTAATGAATTGGGAGAAGGCGCCAAGGAGGGTGGCTGAGGCTCAGACGGGAGCATCGGGGCCCATGTCAGAGACAGCCTGAAGGTGGCGGTGCCTGGCAGGCTCCCTTGCGGGGCAGGATAGTATGACGTGCTCGATGGTCTCGGGAGACTCGTTGCATCAGGGGCAGGTTGTGGGACCGTCATTATCCCAGGACAGGTGCGCGCGGAGGCAGATGTTCGCCAATCTCATCGAGTGGAGCCTTCCCATGTCGAATTTGTTGAGACCCATGAAGGGGTGAGGTTTGACCGAGGGGGGGTATGGGTACCTGGCTGGCGCGGGGGCACTGGCCTTCCATTCTGCCCTGAGTCGGTCGCGGCAACGCCGCCTCAGCTGAGGGTAGGTATGCCCTTCCGGGGGCTCTGGGTAGGACTCGGCCAGGAGAGGCTGGGGGTAACTGGCAGGGGGGAGAGCCCGTCAGGGGCCAGCAAGAATAGGATCAAGTGAGGGACCGCATCTAGCGGGAGGTGGGCCATGTTCTTGGTGGGGGGGCGGGGCTGAAGCCATGGTAAAGGGAGGCGACGCCCTGCATTCTTCACTAGTAAGGTCCTGTGGTCAGGGGAGTGTCGGTGGAGGGACAGGGTCTGTACAGAGGGGGCAAGGCGAGCCATAGCGGGATTGATCTCAGGGGGGGAGCATAGCACCCTGAGATTGGCCAGGCGTCTCTTGTAGACCAAGAGTAGTTCCAGGGGGGGGAGGCAGGCTTCTATTGCCAGGATATCGGTCGGGGTGCAGGAGAAGCAGTTCATACACCATCTTTGGACCTTGTGACAGAAGACCGCCAGCTTCCTCACCATATGCACCGTTGGGTGGAAGATGTCACCGCCATAGCTCAGAATGGGGAAGAGAAGGGACACTGCGAAGCGGTGGCAGAGGTAAGGGGGGAGCCCCATCCCTGGGGGGGAGAGCAGTTTGATTGCCATGAAGGCGGCGTGGGCTTTGGTGAGCCATTTAGTGAAGTGGGAGGTGGTCACTAGTGAAGGGGTAAACCATAGTCTGAGCCATCTTAGCTCGCTCTTGGGGGGGAACATGGATCCATCGTGGTGGATAGGGGCTGTTGAGGGTGGGCCCTGTCCCGGCTCGTCCGCCAGTGAATCAGTTGTGTCTTGGGGATGGAGAAGCCCACACCTAGGCGTGAGCCCTTCGCTTTTAGGATAGTGTAATGCCTCTGTAGTAGGTGGATGTTGCGGCGGTAGGAGCTCGACGAGACCATAAAGGCAAAGTCGTCTACCTAGGATAGTGTGAGGCCATAGGGAATTTCCATGCTGAGTCCAGAAACATATATAACGAAGAGGAGGGGCGAAACAGGGGACCCTTGGGGGGTACTGACAGAGACCGGGGCGAAGACTTTGGGCGAACCCTGGAAAAGCAGGCAACAGGACCTGCCCGTGAGGAAAGAGCGTGTCCAAGACACAAGGTATGGGCTGGCCCCCTTGGCGCTCAGCATGCTGCAGAGGGAGGAAGGGTTGACATTGTCGAAATCCCCTTTGATGTCAAGGAAAAGGGTACAGACTTCCCTTTTGTCAATCTGTAGAGTCCTGATCTTGTGGGTGAGGGTGGAGCAGGCGTCCGCGACGGATAAGCCGGGCAGGGAACCGCAATGGTGGGGGTTGAGAAGGCTCGTTACCCCGGGCACGCCGGAGAGGCGACTGTTCATAATCCTTTCAAGGATCTTCGAAAAGGTTTAGAGGAGCACGATGGTGCGGAAAGAGGAGGGCGAATCGTAGCTTGGCTTGCCTGGTTTATCCAGGACAATGCCGTATGCCTTTTTCAGAGAGGGGTGGTGGTAGCCGTAGTGGAGAAGAGGGGCAAGGAGATTAGGTATGAGGTCCGCAGCGACTTTGTTGATGCGTTTCCAGACGGAGTTGGGGGTCTTGTCAGGGCCGGGGGCCAATGAGGGGGACGAGTGGGCCAATGCCCTGCTTATCTCCGCCGCTTCCGGCTCTAGGTGGTCCTTGAAGGGGAGGAGGATAGTATGGGGTACCTCAACAGGGCTACACGGAAAGAAGTGTTCCAGTAGGGCCGTGTTAAGCTCTAGCGGTGCAGAGACCCTGGGCAGTTCCGGGAAGCGGGGAGGGGGTCGGCCTATGCCGAATTGCTTTGCCGTCCAGACGGTCTGGGGGGTGGCGGTAGTCAGGAACGCGCACCAATGATCTCTCTTTGCCTTCTTTATTGCCTTGAAGTAGCAAGACCAGGCGGCCCTGGCGGACATCAGTAGGGAGGAGTCGTGGCGTTCTCTTCTAGACGCCCGGAGAGTGGAGTTGTAGGCCATTCGGAGCACCGAGAGCGATGTAGTCCACCATGGCTTGGACCTGTGGGTGACGCGTTTGAGGGGGTATCGAGTGCCAAGGTGGCTGAAGTTTTGTTGAGATTGGTGTCGAACCAGACCCCGAGTGAGTAGGAGGTCAAGAGGGGAGGGCGCGGAGGGATCTCCAGTGACTTAAGGACTTCGTCAACCTGGGGCCAGTCGGTAAGGGCCCAGTTTGGCTTGGGAGGGGGGGCACAGAACAAAGGAGCGTTAAAACAGAGAACAATGTGGATATGATCTGAACCCGTAGAAGGCAGGGGGTCGGACCACCCCGAGAAATAGGGGGCAAGGAGGGGAGACGCAAAGGCCAGGTCTAAAACCCGCAGCCTGCCCACAAGGGACATCGACAAGTGGGTGTAAACCCCGGGCGTGTTGAGGAGGGAGAACCCAAGTTCTGTGGCACTCTCGAAATAGGGGATGGAGATAGCTAGCTTGTCCTCTTCGAAGCTTCTCCGAGGGTCTGCAGTTGTGTGGTGGATATTGAGGTCGCCCAGTGTGAGCGTCGGGCCTGGCAGGTTTTGGAAGATCAGGTCGGGGGGCACGGACCGAGTATTGTTCGACAGATCTTTGGTGCTATAGGAGTTGATGATAGTAAACCTGATCATAGAGTGGTTGAAGAAGCCGTTAGGGGTGAAAATGTCCAGGGCAATGATGTCGCCCCTGTCGAAAAACTGCGGAAGCAAAGTAATAGTAAACAAAAAGGAAGTAAACAGATAAAAGGCAACGGATGGTTACTTGTTCCCGATGCTTGGGGGTGAAAAACCAGAGTAGATTTGAAAGAAAGGAAGCTTGCCCCTGTAAACCAGAGGGTCCTGGAGGGCAACCACTGAAGGGGCGTGCGCCAATTGCGAAAATGAACTAAATAAGGAAAGAAACACATCCCAGCTCCCGAGGCAGTTGTGTTGAACAAGTGTCAATGTCGGCGAAGCGGGGAGTGGGGAAGCCCCCTCCCCCCCATTAGGTGAAGGGTTGTACTGCATTAGCAGGCCAGGCCCGAACCGGTGCGAGGGGCAGGTGAGGGACTAGGGGGGTCCAGGGGAGGGAGGCCACTCTGGTCTGTATAGGGCCGCTGGGGAGCGAGTATGGACTGTATGGTTGACGATCTTCGAGCGCGTGGCGTCGCCATTTCGAACGCCTGCTGGAGGGAACGGGTGGGAGAAGACTGGGCCTGCTGGACCACTGCATCGGTGGCAGTGTACATTGCGTCTACCGCGGACGGAGGAACAATCACCGCCTCAGGGGGAAAAGGCCTGCGAGTGGGAGCGACTGGTCGTTCACTACAGTCTCTATAAAGGGCAGAGTGGTCCTCACCGCAGTTGACGCAGTGGGCCAGGGAGGAAGAACAGCAATTAAGAACAGGCTTATGGTTGCCGCTGCTGGGGCAGGTAGGGTTTGGGCATCCGTGGTGGGCTCGGGTGTGGTTGAGGGAGCACAGGGGGCAGACGGGGTCTTTGAACTCGCATCGTTGTGCGACATGGCCGAAGCCCAAGCAGTTTCTGCACTGGGTGTAACGGTTAGAGGAGTAAGCCTGCTCAACTGTGCGTGAACGGGAAAAAAGTCTGAGTGAGGTGCCCATTGTCGGGACGTCCCCTGGGTGAATTGAAAGGATGACTGAGGTCGCGGTTTTGCCCACCCTGGATTCTGCGTTGGGATTGAGGAATCTGGCCGCGAGGATGCGGACGTTCTTGGTGTTGTAGATGGAGTCGGCGAGACTTGGGAAAAGTTCTTCTAGGGTCCTCGGGGAGGAAGGCGATCGGGAGGCAGTGGATGGCAAGCTGGACTTCGTTGGGGGCGAGGTGGAAGGGCAGCCATCCCACGGGGAAAGAGCGGTTGAGTTGTATTAGAAGTGCATCAAAGTATAGTGCGAAAGCGGCGGCGGGGTAGTAGCGTCGGTGACCAGGAGGGTGACAGAGCCTCCTTCGTTGACCTTAGTGGTGAGCGGGAGGGGGAGGGTACAGTTGGCATCCCTAAGGACGCGTGCTGCAATGTCGGGGAAAGTGGCAGCTAGCAGGGGGGCTTGGGCGTATTCAGAAGGGGAAGATCCAGGAGGGTAGAACCTCCTTTCTGCCGTAGGAAGAGACTTGGGGGCCGAGACTTTCGCCACTGAGTTGCTGACCGACGGGACTTGTGCGGCAGGGGGGGGGTTCTTCTTCTTATTCCCTTTGTTGGGGGCGACAGCCGTGGCGGCCTGCGCGTAGGTCTGTTGGGGTTTGGGACAGTTGGGGTCGAGATGGCCCTAAACGAAGAATGAGGGGTCCGGGTATTTGCAATCACAGAATGCGTTAGCTTCCCCGGAGTCAGGGAACTTGTCTGCAAAAGCGCAGGGGTTTCCGTAGAAAACGGGTCTGACGGGGTTGTAGCGGGAGATGTCCGGGTCAAAGCCCGTATTGTTGTTGTTGGTTTTCGAGGGGGGGGGGGCACGAGGTCTGGGGACAGGAGGTGGCACCGCAGGGCGTGTAACCAACCCGGTCGGGGAATAGTAGGCCAAGGTGGGGCCGAGGGGACATGGGGGGCCGTATTTGCTCTTTGGGACAGGTCACGAAGAGTGGCACTGATCAGGGAAAGCCTGCTGTCTATAGCCGAGGAGGTGGGGATGGTGGCCACGATGGATTGTACGGTGGCGAGCTGAGTGGTGACGGTGTCAAGTTGTTTGGTTATAGACGCAAGCGCGTTGAGCTAGGAGCACACGAACGGGATGAGGATAGACTCGCCGTCGGACAGGTCGTTGAGCTGCCTGTCGTCAGAGATGGGAATCTGTTCTGGGGCGAAGCGTAGTCTGTGGCGCGTTTCTGGAAGGAAATGGCGGAGGAGCAGAAGGTTCTGAGAGGGTTCTTCCACTAGGGACAAAGCTTTCGAGGAGGGAAGAGAGGGGAACACTACGGGGATGGCTGGGAGATTGTCCATGGTGGGGATGGAGGATCAGGGACGCGAAGCCAGAAAGGGGGGTAGAGGTAGGAGACTCGGGAGATCCTGCACAGAACGACGTGGTGTTGGAATTTCAATGACTGGAGGTGTAGAGGGCGCGAAGCGTGAAAGGAAAAAGGTGGCTTTTTCTTTTTTTAATTTATGTCATATATTTGTTGTTAAGGTACAAGAAATCGCGTGAGAGCGCTAGGTATGGCGAAAACAAAACCCACCAAACTAAACAACACACACCCGCGTCACCCCCTCTTGGGAAAAAGCCAGGCCCCTCAAAACCAGAGAACGCCCCCAACCATACAGCACTTAAGACAAAGGCAAGACGAAGCAATACCTCCCTCCAGACACGTAAGGCAAGGCATCATAGAAATCAAGCAAACACAAGACAAAACCCATCGGCGGCCACCAGAACAAATGAAAAGAATCTTACGGCAGCAAGTGCGGACAGGGAGGAAAGAATAAAACTACTATTGCCCAACCTTAAGCGAAGAGTAACTCGAACCCCAAACCGAACGGCTACATGGGCAGGCTATATCCCAACAAGGCAAAAGCCAGGCGGCGGCGGCACTTCGGACATTAGCATGGGCCAAGGTGGTAGAGCTATACCATGACACAGCGTAACCTAATGCCAGGTTTGCGACCGTAGAGTAAATGGCGGGAGCGGGAGGAGGACTAAGGGAGTCAGCCAGCGAGGAGAGCCACACAGCAGTGGAGATGCCTGCTATCGTGAGGGGCAGTAGGGTGCCAGCCGAAGGGGGCAGATAAGGTGCCAGCTAAAGAAGGATGTAGCAGAACGGTGCAAGCTGACCTAACGCGTGGGAAGAGGGAGTGGGAAGGCTTGCCAAAGACCAAGAAGTACGAATGCGGAGGACCGAAACAGGGTCACGATTTTTCGAACGCCGACCGTACCGACAGAGCAACTCGGGAGAGAGTGCAATACCAGAGAGCAGGGCCACCAGGTGTAAGGACCCTAGAGATAGGTAGCTACAGTGGACTAGACTCAAGGCCGTATGGTATACCAAGTGGTAATCATATTGAGGATAGACCAGTATACTTAGTATACTACCGGGAGACATGAGTTGGTACAAGTGTCTACAAAGTGACTTGGTGACATATGGTTAGACAGGGTAACCTAGGCAGGCCAAAGTGACCCTACTAGGCAGGGTAACCTTCGGAGAACATGTTCGCGTAAAGGTAAGGAAACATAGTAAACTTTGCACGGTTGTCCGGGGGAACATTATATGTAGTCGCGCAGAGTCCCGAAGGAAATAAAGGCATGGAAGGGGGAAGTTACCCTACCTTAGAAACATGATTACCCTACCTTGGGACCCCAGTTACCCTACTGAGGTGCTCCAGTTACCCTACCTTCACCGACACAGTCATCTGCGGACGTAGGGGGGAGTTATCCCACTAAAGTAGGGCTCTTAGATGTTCAAAGGGCCGCTTCGTAGGGCAGGAAACAGGCTACTGACGGAGCAGGAGTGGTCCGAACCTCCTGTAACCTTTAGGGGATATTCCTAACACCCCCCTGCGGCCCCAGCGTTGGTACAGCACGACAGCACTGTACGGCTGTGTGGTTGTGTGCTTCCTAGTAAAGTAAGATCCATAGGAACGCTCCCACAACACCGTATGAGTTGTGGCCGTCCAACCGACCAGAAGCTGTTCGCAGGATATATAAGGGGTGTGAGGGTGACCGCCTCCTGGGGCGCCACCTGGATAACACCTGGGAACCACCTACAGGCATACTTTGACCTCCGGGGAGTTGTATAGTTAACAGTAGAGGGCTTGGGGCTGACCGGGGAAGCTGCAAGGCTTCCAGGAAAACCACCCCAAAGCCAGTCCCAGGCTACCCCGTGAACTGTAGCATTACGATGGGTTATTAGTGGACTCTAGAGGTGTGAGTCTTGTCACGATTTAAGAAGGTACCGCATGGTTGACTGTGGGTAGCGCCCATGCAGTCAACGAGCAGGAGATTTCTTATCTCTTGGGAGCATGCTGTCAGGTTTAGAATCTTAGTATACCGAAGTAGATTTGCGGACGGACTGCGTAGCTTGTATAGACGAAACCAGCACTGGGCCAGTGAGTCCCAATGGATATTATCTCTCCGGTGGGCATGTCGGTCGGCCACTGATATGCTACCGATAGGAAAGGGCTTTCGCTCATGCAGATGTAGTTGGAGAGACATCACCGGAAGCACTTCCTATTTGTGGAGATAGTTAATATCCCAGCGGTCCAACTGCCTCCGAGTATTAGCTCACTCTAGGCAGGTGAGTTGGACAGCCCTGAGCTGAGCAGGGTGCTCGCGAAAGGTCCGAATTGTTGACGGGTGTCCTCTGGCTTTACATTATTCTACTTAACTAAAAGAGAGAGTGTAACGACCCTCCAGATAGGTAGCTACAGTGGACTAGACTCAAGCCCGTATGGTATACCAAGTGGTAACCATATATAGGATAGGCCAGTATACTTAGTATACTACCGGTAGACATGAGTTGGTACAAGTGTCTACAAAGTGACTTGGTGACATAGGGTTAGACAGGGTAACCTAGGTAGGCCAAAGTTACCCTACTAGGCAGGGTAACCTTCGGAGAACATGTTCTCGTAAAGGTAAGGAAACATAGTAAACGTTGCACGGGTCTCCGGGGCAACATTATATGTGGTCGCGCCGACTCTCGAGGGGAATAAAGGCATAATAGGGTGAAGTTACCCTACCTTGGAAACATGATTACCCTACCTTAGGGACCCAGTTACACTACTGAGGTACTCCAGTTACCCTACCGTCACTGACAAAGTCATCTGCGCACTTAGGGGGAAGTTATCCCACCATAGTGGGGCTCTTAGATGTTCTTAGGGCGGCTTACTATGGTACGAAACGGACTACTGACGGATCAGGAGTGGTCCGAACCTCCTGTAACTTGCAGGGGATATTCCTAACACCCCCCTGCGGCCCCAGTGTTGGTACGGTGCGACCGCACTATACGGCTGTGTAGTTGTGTGCTTCCTAGTAACATGAGATCCATAGGAACGCTCCCACAGCACGGTATGAGTTGTGGCCGTCCAACCGACCAGAAGCTGTTCGCAGGATATATAAGCCGTGTGAGGGTGACCGCCTCCTGGGGCGCCACCTGGATAACACCTGGGAACCACCTACGGGCATACTTTGACCTCCGGGTAGTTGGATGGTTAACAGTAAAGGGCTTGGGGCTGACCGGGGAAGCTCCAAGGCGTCCCGGACAACCACCCGAAAGCCAGTCCCAGGCTACCCCCTGAACTGTAGCATTACCATGGGTTATTAGTGCACTCTAGAGGTGTGAGTCTTGTCACGATTTAAGAGGGTCCCGCATGGTTGACTGTGGGTAGCGCCCATGTAGTCAGGCAGCCGGAGATTTCTTATCGTGGGAGCATGCAGTCAGGTTTAGAAGCTTAGTATAGTCAAGTAGATTTGCCGATGGACTGCGTAGCTTGTATAGACGAAACCACTGCCGGGCCAGTGAGTCCAAATGGATACTATCTCTACGGTGGGCATGTCAGTCGGCCACTGACATGCTACCGATAGGAAAGCGTTTTTGCTCAGGCAGATGTAGTTGGAGAGACATCACCGGAAGCACTTCCTATTTGTGGAGATAGTTAGTATCCCAGCGGTCCAACTGCCTCCGAGTGTTAGCCCACTCTAGGCGGGTGAGTTAGACAGCTCTGAGCTGAGCAGGGTATTCGCGAAAGGTCAGAATAGTTGACGGGTGTCCTCTGGCTTTACATTTATTCTACTTAACTAAAGCGAGAGACACCCTATTCTGATAACCAACGATCCTCGAGAGAACTTATTGAGTGAACCTTTCAGGCTTAACGATATTAAGTTTTACCGCTTGATTCTACTTTGAATTATCTTTATCTTTATTTTGATCCTTACTTCTACTTTGAGTGTTCGGTGCGGTCGCAATCTTAGAATCCGTCTTCCTACAGAGTGCCCCCGTTATAGTATATCGTTAAGGCACTCGCTTAACTCTCCTCTGAGAATTGTTCATCGCAGAGGCCTACTGTTGACATTGTTTGAATACGAGTCGCTTGTCTGGTACAAGAAGCATCGGGTGGAAAGAACAATGTCTACCTCAGTGGCTATGCGCTGTTCCGTTTCCAATCAACCCGCTACGCAGGTGTTCCAAGACCTCTCCATGTTCAATGCTCGCGCAGACTTGATGGGATTGGGATGGACACCGGTGGCAGGTTTGTTGGAAAACGAGCCCACTTCTATTGAAGCAGAGTTAGTGGGCATGGTGATCGAGGACCCGTGTGGTCTCTTGGCTTCCCTGACCGGTGATAACACTGTGGGGCAGAGAGTGCCACAACAGAATAGGAACAACGTCACGTTTCAGACCTTCGTCCACGATACATTCGAGCCCTATCTTCTGAAGGAAGTGGGCAAGCGATTCCAAGAAGCCCAAGGCCAGCCTGAGAATTTCGTCGAAGAGCAACAGTTAATGTTCCAAGAGGAAATGGTCAAAGGTGCGACTGAATGGATGCGGGATCAGCAGAAGGCGTTCCGTCAGCAAGCCATGTCGGTCCTGATGTTGAAGGGAAGAGTAGCAGCCCTTGAATAAGCCCGACGCGACAACCATGACATTGACCTCGAAAATCATGTGGTAATGAGAGCTGCTCCCCCACTGCCTTTGGTGCAAGCACCCCCTGTTCACTACGCTGCGGAATTGGCAAAGTATTTGGTTGATGAAAGATACGAATCCGTTCTAACGGAGCTGGCATCGCAAAACATGCGACAGCAAATGCCGCTAGATGCCCAACAGCAGCAGTTTAGGGAGCACCAACATCAGCTCGCACTTGCCGCATCACGTCTGTCCCCGTTCGAAACTGCCGTCGCTGAAGCCCTCAGTTCAAGAGGCCAAACCCCAGCCGCTGTTAATGGCCTGGGAAAAGGGCGAGCGAGGCGAAAGGTTAGCAAAGAACGGAGGTCCGGCGCCGGTTCTGCTCGCATTTCGCCTCAACCGGCAACCCCTACTACCAATCCCCTGGTGGCTGCCCTCCCGGTAGTCGAACCAAGAACCCCTGTGATTGTAGTAGAAGACGAACTTCCCTTTGATGTCGCTGCGTCAACTCCTTTGCCAGCGACACCTCACAACCCAAAGGCCTTTGCTCCGGCAACAGTCCCCGCGGCTCCGGCAAAACCCTCGGGTAATGCTGGATGGAGCAGATTTCGGGGACCAGCAGCGCAGTCGGCTATGGCTTATTGTTCTGCTGGTTGTAGGATCGAGGGAGAAGGAAGTGAACTCACTTGGACTCATCGGGTACCTTGTCTACGAAGCGAGGGTGAACCTATTGTACTACACCCAAGTCCTGAGGCACGACCTTCAAAGTTGAAAAAGATCCGTTGCCCCTATTGTGAGGCATCAACGCATATAGCGTTGGACGAATGTTGGGATTTCAATAAGAGATTCCCACTCCGACAGAATACCACCAACGGGTGGTAATGTTGCTGGTGGAGGAGACCCGGGTGATTCCGACCCCTCTTCTAATAGTGACAACGCCGACACCCCACCTTTCGATCTGCTCAAAATCCTTCGTAGTCGTAAGGACCACTGGGATGAGGCAAGGAAGGCGAAGTATGATAAACGGTTAAGGCAACTTCTGAAGCTTCGCAAGAGGCAACGGAATAGCAAGGGATCCGCTCAGAAGCCCAAAAAGCCTGAGCGTCTTGGGGTAGACCCTTTTGATGGTGACCCTAAAGACACCCAACATTTCATACAAGATGTCGAGATTAAGCTAAACAATTTCAGAGAATTCCTCGTTGATGATATGGATAAAATTAGCCTCGTCATTTGCCTCCTTCGTGCCAGGGCCAAAAAATGGTACATAGCATCCATGTCCATCAGCAAAAAAACTCGATTTTGCATCCACACGCATCTGAACGCACCCTGTAGTGGAGTTTGCATCTGGTCAGCATCCTGTGCATCCCATGAATCTAGTTTTAAACTTCAGAAGCCGAAATGGCCATGTAAATATTGTCCGTTAGTGGTGAAAATTCATGTTTGTCTACGTAATTGTTAGATTAATCTTAAAATGAAACGGGTTTTTTGATTACATAACTTCAAAAAAATTGTCCCACAGAACGCAGTCAGAAGATGCAGGGTGCGCTGAAATGCAAATAACGCAAACAGATTTTTTTTGCTGATGAGTTTATATCAATGAGGATGCAGCCATCCGTGACAAGAGGCCGTTTGACCCAAATAATGTTCTTCGAACCTGGGAAGGCTTTTGCAAGCGTTTGGTATTCAGTTTTGGTGGGCACTCGGATCGAGATCGTGCTCTTCGTGAGTGGAATGGTTTATCCATGCAGTTAGGAAAGATTGATCTATTCATAGATGAGCTAATCCGGCTGGCAAATGAGTTGAAATATGGTGGGGACTATGTGAAGCATACGGCTCATGTGGGGATGACAACTGATCTCCGTAATGTGTGGGCTATGAAGACTCCACACCCCAAAGACTATGTTGACTACTTAAACCTTCTACGAAATACAGGTCACCAGTTAGAAGATGTCGCTTCTTTCAACCGTACTGTTGTCAGAGCAAAAGACTCCTCTCATCGTGACAAGAGCGACGATAGGCATACCTCCACTAAGAAGCAGAGGAAGGAGAGGAAAGGTTTGGGCCCTCGCAATCCCAAACCCACCAACCCAGCGCCACGGTCTTTCCGACCGCCAGAATCAGAGCATGCAAAAGCGCATAAAGACATAGCGCAAACTCTGATCGATCGTCGCAAACGGTTGAACCAATGCTCACGGTGTGGAGATCCGAACCACTTGTGGCGCAAATGTCCTGCTGCCACTCTGGTTATCGCCTCTGCGAAGCTTAATCGTAAGCGGACCGTTAATGAGGCAGGATGCCAGGACGATGCTTCGATCCCGAAAGCAAGACGCATTGAGGCTCTTGCACCTGCTGTTAAACGAGTAGAGGCAGAGATTCCCGGATCGGCTCCGGAAATACTCGAAGTGGATACGGATGCGTCAGACTAGGTAAGTCCCGCCTCTATCCTTTAGTTTTTGACAAGCACTGACTCCGGGTGCAAGCCCAGATGGCATGAAGGACGGAGATGGAAGATGTGGACTGTATGTTCCTCCCGCAAAAGAACCTACAAGCTGAAACCAACATGGGCTACAGAAATGACCGTATGGATTGGTTTTCTATCGGAGGGTTTGGAGATGGTTACGGCTCTTTCTTTGGTGCTTATGTTGATTTCATTTCTTATCTAATTTTGCGAAAGTTTGCTTTATTTTCATAAGGAAGGAAATGGTGTTGGGCTTAGGTTTCAAGTTATAAGGGTTATCGTTTGATTTCGTCAGGCTGGACTTGGCATAGCAATTGAAGTTATTCTGCAAGTTTACCTGAGGAGGGTTATGGACCCGAAATCATGCTAGAGTGATAGTAAACCCCCAAGCTATTTGAAACCCCGTAATTGTGCCCATTTGATAACTACTCACGACTCGCTGTGGCCACTCTTGTGTCGGAAGGCAAGAGATACTGAGCAGTAATCTCTAGAAAACACCACCACATACCTGATACTAACCAACAATGTTTAGCGACGAGAGACCCGCTAAGCGGTTGCAGCTTGCAGGCCCTCCGCCACACACTAGGTCTATACATGTGAATGTAAGGCTGGAATGGAGCCACAATGGGAAGAAATAGAGCGAAGAGTCTCTTATATTGTTGGATTGTGGCGCTACGGGCGCAGTATTAAGTAGCGCTTGGGTTAGCAATGCCCAGCTACCATGTATACGTCGGGAGACTCCGACACCTATTTCTGATGCAAGCGGGAATCACATCCCTGGCTCAGGTCTCCACTATACGAAGACAGTGGATATGTCAATAGGAGACCATACCAATAAGATGAGATTTGAGCTTGCTGATATGCCTCCAGGACACCTGGACGGTTATCTGCCGATGGCGTGGTTGAAGGACCACAACCCAGATATCAACTGGGAAAGGGGAAGTCTGAAGTGGCGCTCAGACTATTGTAAGACCCACTGTCTCCGAAGCAAGAGTCACATAGAGTTTATTACCTGCGAAGAACTCTTAGCCGAAGATCCCAACAACATGTTTGTAGGTGGGATGCGCCTTTGGACTGGTGATGATAGAGAAGACATAAGTCTTAAGCTGCTGCTAGAATACCAGGATTACGCTGACATATTCAGCGAAGAAAAGATCAATGTCTTGACAAAGCATACAGAGTATGACCACCGCATTGACTTGGTGCCGGGCTCTGACTTGGCCAAAAAGCACATATACCCGCTCACTCTTAGAGAGCTACAGGTATTAAAGGAGTACATCAATCAGATGGCACAGTCCGGCAAGATCCGGAGGTCATCCTCTCCGATAGGTGCTCCCATCCTGTTTGTACCGAAGCCTGATGGAACACTTCGGTTATGTGTTGAATACCGAGGGTTAAATAAGATTACTATTAAGAATAAGTATCCATTACCCTTGATGAACCAGCTATGTAGTAGGCTCGGGAAAGCCACGGTGTTCACCAAAGTGGACCTGAAGAATGGCTATTACCTGATCCGCATGGCGGAAGGAGAAGAATGGAAGACGGCTTTTAAAAGTCGGTATGGCTTATACGAATATACTGTCATGCCTTTTGAACTTTGTAACGCGCCATCAACTTTCCAAGGAATGATCAATGATGTGTTCCGTGACATGTTGGATGTAGGGGTTATCGCCTATCTGGATGACATCCTAATCTATTCTGAGACCATAGAAGAACATGTTGCTATGGTAAGGAAAGTAATGGATAAGCTGCTAAAGGCCGGCCTATCTGTCAGCTTAAAAAAGTCAACCTTCCATGGGAGAGAAGTGGAATTCCTTGGATACAAGATCTCTGACGATGGAATATCAATGACAACCAAGAAGGTTGAGGAGATTACGGCGTGATTACCGCCACAAAAGGTCGTGGATGTGCAAAGATTTATGGGCTTTGCCAATTTTTACAGTCGGTTGATTAAGGGGTTTAATAAGATAGCAAAACCTTTGACCGACCTAACAAAGAAGGGCATCAAGTGGAATCGGACCAATTCTTGCCAAGCGGCATTTGATGAGCTCAAGAGAGCTTTCACAACAGGTCCAATACTGACGCACTTTGATGAAACTCGTCCAACGAAGTTGGAAACCGATGCTAGTGACTTTGCCCTGGGAGCTGTTCTATCGCAGCTATGCGAAGATGAGCGATGGCACCCAGTAGCCTTTCATAGCCGAAAGTTCGCCCCCGCTGAAGTAAACTATGATGTTCACGATAAGGAAATGACAGCTATAGTTGCTGCATTTTGCGAATGGGACTACATGTTGAGATCCGTAGAAGAACAGATAACTGTTTATACAGACCATAAGAATTTGGAGTACTTTAATACTACCAAGATTCTCAACAGGAGACAGCACCGCTGGGCTGAATTCCTACAATCGTTCAATTTGAAGGTTGTTTACCGCGAGGGAAGGCTAAATGAAAAGGCTGATGCATTGTCTAGGGGTAGGGACTACCGCCCTGAAGGGGGGAGTAATTCTGATCCTTACACTTTTTTCCGTCCGCATCAGTATGTTGGTCAGGAGCGGGACATCTTGCGACCACAGGTGTTGCAGTCCTGCCAAAGGTTTCGGCTGCAGTCCGCATTTAGGACAGCTCTACTCAAAGCAGCGGACCAAGACCAAAGCTACTTGGATACGTTCAAGTCAGTACTCAAGGGCGAGAAGAATGTTGTAACGGGGGCACTCTGTAGGAAGACGGATCCTAAGATTGCGACCGCACCGAAGACTCAAAGTAGAAGTAAGGATCAAAATAAAGATAAAGATAATTCAAAATAGAATCAAGCGGTAAAACTTAATATCGTTAAGCCTGAAAGCTTCACTCAATAAGTTCTCTCGAGGATTGTTGGTTATCAGAATAGGGTGTCTCTCGCTTTAGTTAAGTAGAATAATGTAAAGCCAGAGGACACCCGTCAACCATTCTGACCTTTCACGAGCACCCTGCTCAGCTCAGGGTTGTCCAACTCACCCGCCTAGAGTGGGCAACACTCGGAAGCAGTCGGACCGCTCGGATATTAACTATCTCCACAAATAGGAAGTGCTTCCGGTGATGTCTCTCCAACTACATCTGCATGAGCGAAAGCCCTTTCCTATCGGTAGCATATCAGTGGCCGACTGACATGCCCACCGTAGAGATAATATCCATTGGGACTCACTGGCCCAGCGGTGGTTTCGTCTATACAAGCTACGCAGTCCATCGGCAAATCTACTTGGCTTTACTAAGCGTCTAAACCTGACTGCATGCTCCCACGATAAGAAATCTCCTGCTGCCTGACTGCATGGGCGCTACCCACAGTCAACTATGCGGGACCCTCTTAAATCGTGACAAGACTCACACCTCTAGAGTCCACTAATAACCCATGGTAATGCTACAGTTCACGGGGTAACCTGGGACTGGCTTTGGGGTAGTTGTCCTGGAAGCCTTGCAGCTTCCCCGGTCCGCCCCAAGCCCTCTACTGTTAACCATACAACTACCCGGAGGTCAAAGTATGGCCGTAGGTGGTTCCCAGGTGTTATCCAGGTGGCGCCCCAGGAGGCGGTCACCCTCACACCCCTTATATATCCTGCGAACAGCTTCTGGTCGGTTGGACGGCCACAACTTATACGGTGTTGTGGGAGCGTTCCTATGGATCTCACTTTACTAGGAAGCACACAACTACACAGCCGTACAGTGCTGTCGCGCTGTACCAACGCTGGGGCCGCAGGGGGGTGTTAGGAATATCCCCTGAAAGTTACAGGAGGTTCGGACCACTCCTGCTCCGTCAGTAGTCCGTTTCGTACCATACGAAGCGGCCCTATGAACATCTAAGAGCCCCACTATAGTGGGATAACTTCCCCCTAAGTCCGCAGATGACTTTGTCGGTGAAGGTAGGGTAACTGGAGTACCTCAGTAGGGTAACTGGGGTCCCAAGGTAGGGTAATCATGTTTCCAAGGTAGGGTAACTGCACCCTATCATGCCTTTATTTCCTTCGGGAGTCCGCGCGACCACATATAATGTTACCACGGAGACCCGTGCAACGTTTACTATGAGTCCTTTGCTTTATGCGACCATACCCTCCGAAGGTTACCCTGCCTAGTAGGGTAACTTTGGCCTACCTGGGTTACCCTGTCTAACCCTATGTCACCAAGTCACTTTGTAGACACTTGTACCAACTCATGTCTACCGGTAGTATACTAAGTATACTGGCCTATCCTCAATATGGTTACCACTTGGTATGCCATACGGGCTTGAGTCTAGTCCACTGTAGCTACCTATCTGTAGGGTCGTTACAAATGTTGATACAAGTCTCACTATCATAAAGGATTTACTCTGTTATAAAAACATGTGGTACATCCCCAAGGACGAGGCCTTGAAATGAAGGATCATGGAGGCCGAACATGATTCACGCATGGCTGGACACTTCGGAACCTACAAGACAATTGGTAGGGTTAGGGCGAACTTCTACTGGCCAAAGATGGATGAACAGATCACGGAATATGTTCGCTCATGCGACATATGTCAACATAACAAGGTCATCAGGCACAAGATGTATGTGCTGTTGGAGCCTATCGATGTTCCTATGAGGCCATTGACCTCCATATCCATGGACTTCATTTTGGGGCTACCCAACTCAGAAGGGTATACGAAAATATGGGTCATTGTGGACAGGTTCTCAAAGATGGCACATTTTATCCCCCTCAAAACAGAAGAACAGATTAAGGAACTGGCTCTAATCTTTCTGAAGGAAATCTGGCGCCTTCATGGGCTCCCTGAAACAATTATCTCTGACCGAGATACCCGGTTTACATCCAAGTTCTGGATGAGTCTAATGCAACTATTGCAAGTCAAGTTAAATGTTTCCACCGCGTTTCATGCTGAAACTAATGGGCAAACTGAACGGGTTAACCAGATACTCGAACAGTACTTACGGAGTTACTGTTCGTATCAGCAGGATGATTGGGTGTCGCTACTCCCTTTTGCGGAGCACGCCTATAACATTTCGCTATCAGAATCCACTAAGGCTAGTCCTTTTAAAATTAATTACGGATTCACTCCCCAGACACAGTGGTCGGGGATGGTGTCAGATAATCACGGAATACACCCAGACACTGAGCTCGTAGTGAAGTATTGGCAAGGGACATGGCAAGAAATCCGAGAGACACTACAACGGGCACAAGAAAGACAAAGGAAATGGCATGATCAAAAAAGACGGCCGTCTCCTGAATATGTCACACTGGAGGATGTCAGCAAGGGCAGGGCAAGGAAAGCAGACCGAGTAATGTTGAACCGAAAAAACATTCGCGCCAAGAGGCCTATGGAAGAGCTTGACCATAAAATGTTTGGACCGTTTGTGGTCAAGCGGAAAATTGGATCTAGAGCCTATGAGTTAGAATTGCCAGCCCGATGGACAATGCATCCAGTGTTTAATGTCGGCTTGTTGGAGCCTTGCCACGAGGATCATATCGGAAGACCCGAGTTGGCAATGCCGGCACCAGACATAGTGGATAGTGGGCCCAGTGAGGTTGTCTCGGAGGTGGTAGACAGTCGGTGGTATGGAAATCCTAACTTAAAGTTTCCTCACCCCTTTGTGCAATATTTAGTTGGTCGGGACGGGTATAGACCGGAGGAAAATACCTGGGAACCGTTCGAGATGTTGGAAGGCACTGCAATGCAGGCCTTGGTAAACTTCCATGACAGGTACCCATCAAATCTTAGAGACCATAGGGTTATTGATGTACCTATGCATGGGAAGAAAGGAGGACGCTAAGATCTGCGGACAGATCTAGAGAAGAGGGGAGTGGTGTAACGACCCTACAGATAGCTAGCTACAGTGGACTAGGCTCAAGCCCGGATGGTATACCAAGTGGTAACCATTGAGGATAGGCCAGTATACTTAGTATACTACCGGTAGACATGAGTTGGTACAAGTGTCTACAACGTGACTTGGTGACATAGGGTTAGACAGGGTAACCTAGGTAGGCCAAGGTTACCCTACTAGGCAGGGTAACCTTCTGAGAACAGGTTGGCGTAAAGGTAAGGAAACATAGTAAACGTTGCACGGGTCTGCGGGGTAACATTATATGTGGTGGCGCGGACTCCCGAAGAGAATAAAGGCATAACAGGGTGAAGTTACCCTACCTTGGAAACATGATTACCCTACCATAGGGACCCAGTTACCGTACCGTCACCGACAAGGTCATCTGCGGACTTAGGGGGAAGTTATCCCACCATAGTGGGGCACTTATATGGTCATAGCGCCGCTTAGTATGGTACGAAATGGACTACTAACAGAGCAGGAGTGGTCCGAACCTCCTGTAACTTTCAAGGGATATTACTAACACCGCCCTGCGGCCCCAGCGTTGGTACAGCGCGACAGCACTATACGGGTGTGTAGTTGTGTGCTTCCTAGTAAAATGAGATCCATAGGAACGCTCCCACAACACGGTATGAGTTGTGGCTGTCCAACCGACCAGAAGCTGTTCGCAGGATATATAAGCTGTGTGAGGGTGACCGCCTCCTGGGGCGCCACCTGGATAACACCTGGGAACCACCTACGGGCATACTTTGACCTCCGGGTAGTTGTATGGTTAACAGTAGAGGGCTTGGGGCTGACCGGGGAAGCTCCAAGGCGTCCAGGAAAACCACCACAAAGCCTGTCCCAGGCTACCCCGTTAACTGTAGCATTACCATGGGTTATTAGTGGACTCTAGAGGTGTGAGTCTTGTTGCGATTTAAGAGGGTCCTGAATGGTTGACTGTGGGTAGCGCCCATGCAGTCAGGCAGCAGGAGATTTCTTATCATGGGAGCATGCAGTCAGGTTTAGAAGCTTAGTATAGCCATGTAGATTTGCCAATGGACTGCGTAGCTTGTATAAACGAAGCCACCGCTGGGCCAGTGAGTCTGAATGGATATTATCTCTACGGTGGGCATGTCGGTCGGCCACTGACATGCTACCGATAGGAAAGGGCTTTCGCTCATGCAGATGTAGTTGGAGAGACATCACCGGACACACTTCCTATTTGTGACGATAGTTAGTATCCGAGCGGTCAAACTGCCTCCGAGTGTTAGCCCACTCTAGGCGGGTGAGTTGGACAGCCATGAGCTGAGCAGGGTACTCGCGAAAGGTCAGAATGGTTGACGGGTGTCCCCTGGCTTTACATTTATTCTACTTAACCAAAGCGAGAGACACGCTATTCTGATAACCAACGATCCTCGAGAGAACTTATTGTGTCAAGATTTCAGTCTTAACGATATTAAGTTTTACCGCTTGATTCTACTTTGAATTATCTTTATCTTGATTTTGATCCTTACTTCTACTTTGAGTCTTCGGTGCGGTCGCAATCTTAGGATCCGTCTTCCTACAGAGTGCCCCCGTTACATCAGATGTGGCGCATGGGTACAGGACGCACAGGAACTACAGGACGCAGAGTCCCGGCCAGGAGAGTCAGGACGCAACACTACTGTATCTGATGCTGGCCACCTTTTTGCTGATGTAGCCTGGCACTGGCTTTGGGGTGGTTGTCCTGGAAGCCTTGCAGCTTCCCCAGTCAGCCCCAAGCCCTCTACTGTTAACCATACAACTACCCCGAGGTCAAAGTATGCCCGTTGGTGGTTCCCAGGTTTTATCCAGGTGGCGCCCCAGGAGGCAGTCACCCTTACACCCATTATATATCCTGCCAACAGCTTCTGGTCGGTTGGACGGCCAAAACTCATAGGGTGTTGTGGGACAGTTCCTATGGATCTCACTTTACTAGGAAGCACACAACTATACAGCCGTACAGTGCTGTCGCGCTGTACCAATGCTGGGGCTGGAGGGGAGTGTCAGGAATCTTCCTTGCGAGTGACATGAGGTTCGGACCACTCCTGCTCTGTCAGTAGTCCATGCCGTACGATACCAAGCGGCCATATGGACATCTAAGACCCCCACTATTATTCGATAACCTTCACCTAAGCCGGCAGACGACTTTGTGGGTCAAGATAGGGTAACTGGGTTCCCAAGGTAGGGTAATCATGTTTCCAAGATAGGGGAACTTCACCCTGTTATGCTTTTAATTTCTTCGCGAGTCCCTGCGATCACAAATAATGTTACCCCGCAGACCTGTGCAACGTTTACTATGTGTACTTGGCTTTATGCGAACATACCCTCCGAAGGTTCCCCTGCTTAGTAGTGTAACTTTGGCCTACATAGGTTACCCTGTCTAACCCTATGTCACAAAGTCAGTTTGTAGACACTTGTACAAACTCTTGTTTACCGGGAGTATACTAAGTATACAGGCCTATCCTCAATATAGTTACCACACGGTATACCAAAAGGGCTTGAGTGTAGTCCACTGTAGCTACCGATCTGTAGGGTTCTTACACCACTCCCTTCTTCTCTTATATCTGGCCGCAGATCTCAGGGTCGTCTTTTCTTTCCACGCATAGGTCCATCAACCACCCTATAGTCTCTAGATTTTGATGGATATCTCGTAACTTGTTCTTTTGGTTGTTCCGTTGTCCCTTTCGTAAGGATGATGCCTTTTGGTAAGGGGACGGATACCGTATTCGAGTTTTCCATTCCAAATCGAGAGAGAATAGTACCGATGTAAAGTTCCTGGGTAAGAGTTATGCCGATCGGGGTATACGTAATGTGTAGGCCGATTAAGAATGAGGCTTCCCCAAGGTCCGAGATCTCAAATGCCGTTTTCAGGTCTTTGATGAGAGTGTTCAGATGGGAGGTATTGGCCGAGTATATTGCAATGCCATCCACGTAAAGCAAAATGTAGCAGTCGAACTTGTTGTGGATAAACATGCACGGGTCTTGTTGTCATCTGGTGAAGTCTTTGGAGGTCAAGAATTTAGCGAAGAGAGCATACCATTCGTTCGCAGATTGCTTAAGTCCATATATGCATCAGGTAAGTTTCCATACTTTGTCTCCGTCACTGAACCCTGGTGGCGGTCGCATGTAAACTTCGTCTTTTAGTTTACCATAAAGGAAAGCGGATTTGACATCAAATTGTCGTGGTCGCCATTTGTTTCTGGCGCATATCGCAAGCAGTAGTCTGAGTGATTCATACTGAATAACAGGTGCAAAGGTATCTTCAAAATCGAAGTCGGGGGCTTGAGAAAACCCTTGTGCAACGGCTCGTGGTCAAAATCTTTCCAAAGTACCGCCAGCATTCTTTTTGGTTTTAAATACCCACTTACTTCCTACAATGTTCCATCCTGTTGGTTTGTCGCCAACATCGAAAGTGTTATTCTTCTTTAGCGCATTTATCTCATCGTCCATGGCTGAGGTCCATCGTTCCTTTAGCGAGCTATTTACAGCTTGGCGATAAGTGGTTGGGTCCTCGTTCGGCATTTCTTTAGTATTTCTACCAAAGTGTGTCGGTGGGCGAGTCACTCTTCCAGACTTCCGCGGTTCTTCCTTATCAGGGAGCGGCCCTGTAACATCTAATGGAGGGTGCGTTGGCTTTTGATATGGTAAAGAGGAATCTTTCTCGTATGTCGTCGTAGTAGTGGTCGTACTCCCTTTGTCTTTTGCATAGGTTTTCTCGGCAAGTAATGGTTCCATGGTTGTTGTTTCAAGCGGTATTATCGTCTTGTTTATCCAATGGATTTGTCAAGTTTCAGTAACCTTATGCTGTGATGGGACGTAGACTCTATATATCTTATCAGAAGAGGTGTATCCGATAAGGTATCCTTCGATTGCCCGGGATAATAGTTTCGTTCCTGGTTGTCTTTTTTCCTCTGGTAGATGAACGAAGCATTTAGTCCCGTATGGGCGGAGATGGTTGATCGACGGTTTCTTGTTGTAGAAAGATTGATAGAGCATCGTCTTTCCTATTGATCGGTTAGGGATTCTGTTGTGAAGATAAACAGCGGTTGCGATAGCTTCAGCCCATAAAGCCATGGGTAAGCCAGTCAACAAAGAGCGAGCAGCGGTAATTATAGTTCGGTTGTATCGTTCAGCAACACCATTTGATTCATGTGAGTA
>Ga0307517_10002182_pt1 | contig 31655 bp, 33 predicted proteins | sample 23_EM_MG_FD_194515 | JGI IMG/M metagenome (GOLD analysis project Ga0307517, IMG submission 194515) | Populus trichocarpa ectomycorrhiza microbial communities from riparian zone in the Pacific Northwest, United States - 23_EM | ecosystem: Host-associated > Plants > Roots > Unclassified | place... | reverse complement strand
CCCCACGGTACCTCGACTACCCCCCCCCCCCCCCCCCTGATACCTGACTCTCAGGCATTCCACCCCCCCCCCCCCCTCCCCTCCCACTGACAAACCCTCATATCCCCAACCTCCAGGTTCTTATACTCCTCACTATAGACTCTTAGTTTCGACCTCGACAAATTTGAACTCCTTCACCTTTGCGAGTATCTCACTCATTTCCCTATCGATTTCCCTACCAATTTTGCAAGCCTCGTGCTCAGGGCCAACACCTTCCTCCGGGTCAATACATTCCATAAACATCACCAGGTTCTCAACAGAAAAACCTCGATATGGGGGTGCTGGGATATCGGGGGGATATATTCCAAGGCCAGAATTACTCCACATCAGCGCTCCTTTGATGGTGTTGTCACAGTTGGAACCCCCATCCCCGGCTCCAGGTAGCAATTGATCCACCCTGCACTTGATGCGGCTAGAATTGTACAGGTTCGTGAACCGTTCGAGCACACTCAGGAGGGAGCTGATAGCCACTAGGCGGGTGTTGAAAATTGCTTCTGCTGTTGGATTAGCTATAATTTCAAATATTAGAATATATATAAGATAGATCATACCAAACACTTTCTCAGGAATTAGATCACAAGGCAAGATGGATCCCATTGGTTCGTCATTACCACCACTCATACCATTATCGCTCAGCACAGCCTCCCAGCAATCCGCATTTGAAACTTTTCTGCCAGACAAAAGGTAAACGGCCGAAAGCCATTTCCTTCCATCTCGGGCGGTTGTTTGTAACCAAGTTTCTCTCCAATGACCCAATGCTCCAATAAGCTCATACTTTTCGGCCATCAAGGCCACCTCATAGAGGACCTCATTCTCAATTTCTTTACCCACCTCCGGATTTTGAAAATGCAAAATGTGGAAAATTATTGCCATCGCACGTGGAGAATCGTCTGGTAGGCTGATCTCGACCACCCCGACAGCAGGCGCCAATGCCAATCCCTCATAATATCTTGATGAAAACATTGCTCGAAAGACCGGGGAAGCAAGGGACAAAATCCGCGAAAAGAGATGGAATTTCGATTCTGTAGTCGGGTGGGAGATGATAATATCTCCTTCAGGATCAATCTCTTTGTAATACGTACTCATCCTAGTTGTGAGTGGAAGCCGAGATAATAAAAACAACTTTTGAACCACAGGCCCCAGCATGCAGGAAAAATAAAAATAATAATAATACTTGGAGCAGAAGTAGGATCCAGATCAACATTAAACAGAGATAGAGATCAGTGTCGAGTGTGAGATTGGGTGGGGGGGGGCTGATCGGAGGAAGAAGTGGTGGTCGGATGGAGGGAGAGGTTAGGGAGAAGGGGTGGAGCATCAAAGGAAGAACTGCATCCAAACAGCTGCAGCGTCACCAGACACATGGCTAGCCATGTAGTCTCTCTTTTTTTTTCTCGTCTTGCGACTAAAGGACGTCGCCCCTCTAGATCCTGGTGCCCCACGGTCCTTTCTATCAGCACTGCCGGCGGCAGCATCTTTGTGGATGGATCAGATATAAAAAAAGGGCTGCATGAATAAAGAGGTAAGTAAAACTCGCCAAAACAGCTCGACTACAATGTGAGAAATAAACCCTGTTCATAGACTCAAGGCTATTGAAGAAGGGAGGAAATAGATTAGGGATGATGATTTATGTATTATACAAGGTATTACCTACTGTGCAAGAGTGTTATAATAGCATGTAAAATCTATCAATGATGGCGGGTGGTGATGGAATTCTGGTATCCTGCGTCGGTATCCTCCTAGTCACCCTTAAGTCAATTCTGGTACCTTTCATTGTTTCCTTTCGGTTATAGGTCTCTTTACTGTGGTTTTACTGCTGTGCGGATCGAAGAGCATCGCCGGTCATGGAGGACAGGAGGTGTGGAATACAAATAGAGGATGAAGGGTTCAGGTGGCTCGCTAGGGACCAGCTTTCAGAAGGTGTCTGACAGGATACGTCCACTAAGTGTCACACAATGAGGGATTGAGCTTCCAGGTTTTTACGATTGTGATAGTCTATTTCCTGGTAGAGGTTGCTTAGAAGCCAAGATTCGGGCTGGGCATGGGGTAGCCAGGTTATCTGAAATTTTAGGAGGCTTCCGTCTCAACTTCCGCTACAACACCATTGCTAATCATTCTTTCCGTAGACTTATTAAAGTGATATGTATGGCATGTTACTGAACCTACCCGTAGATTTTTTTCCCATATCATACAACACCATCTATCCGAGTACCATGGACACCATTGCCGATTCCGTCTCCAGAACGACAGATGCCCAACCCAAGCCTTTCCCCCGTTTTAATTGCTGGAATCTACAGCTGGGCGAGTAAACCAGGTCTCTCTGCTTCCGAGATACCAATGGGAACATCCCCAAAAACTTCTGCGGGTTTAGCTCACCTTTCCTCCCTACTAGCTGGCTAGAGGGGAGTGAGGGGGTGAGTGGCCTGGGGGTGGGAAGCGGCCATGGCTAAAAACCTGCGAAAGCGAGATGGGAAAAATGTGTTGCCTTTCGGAATGTAGGCGGGAACCCCTATATATCTGGGGGGGGATTGTGGTGTTAATATGCTACAGGGGCTCAATAGTCTCCTGTCCCTAAAGTAAGAGGGCTTTGTTAAATCACAAGAGATCACTCGCCGAATGGTTTTCCCGAATTCAGGGTGATGGTACTATTGTGCACGGAGCAGATCCCTACCAAAATATTGGAGAAGTTCCGGGTGGGTATCATAGGCTACCTAGCTCGGGTGCAACTGGAGGCCCCCGACTTGCAGCTTGTCGATGCTCCGGCTCACTTCATCAAAGTTCGTATCGCCAGAATTATACGACTCATGTGTGATGGCATAATAATCCCAGGCCATAGTGGAGCATTGCCTGAGAGGAGAGATAGCGGAAATAGCGGAGGCACGGGGAACGCCCACATATATGAAGGAACACCAAAGTGTGGACATCAGGAACATTCTAGGGGATGAACGGATGTATAGGGCATATGCGGAGACATAGGGCTATCACATGTATGAGCAAAGTATTCACTACTTAAGGTGAACCGTAGCTAGCAACATCGATAGAGAATAGACAACACAACCTCTCCACCCAACAACACATCTGAACACACGATCGAGAGTGAACCTCCATCACGTTATGAGCCCATTGCGTTCGATTGAGAACAAAGCGCTGATGTAACAAACCTAATATCCATCAACCATGATACTTTCTTTTTCAAATCGAAAAGAGGAAAGGTTTTTCCCGCGGCAATAAGTGTACAAACTGGTCTGACATTGGGCATGATGGGAGTCACTGAAATACAAGTTCCATGAGTGAAGTGAATGGTGGTATTTGGGTGTACCGGGTAGTGTATAGTATGGTCATGGCTTTGGGCTGCAAGGAATTGATCATTAATATCTAAAAATATTAGATGTTAAAAATCTGGTTTGTAGAGATATGATAGATTTTCATGAGATGGATTTACACACTTGAGATCCACCAATGGAAATCAATGGAAATCAATGGAAGTGGAATCGAGGATGATGGTGGATAGAGAAGAGGAGAACGGAAGTGTGAAAAGTCACAAGACACATTTTTGCCCCCACTGAAATGGATTGATTATGTCAGCAGCCACCCTATCCCCTTTTAACATAATAATAATATATTATGATTCATGGCTAAGGATTTTTTCCAGGAACCAAGGCTACTAAGTAGGGCCACAGTTCATCTCCCTCACTTTCCGATACACTACTTTGGCCCTACCATCACCCGAAAGCACAGCGGAAAACCAAGGCGCCCCTACGGCCGATTTTTTACCTGGAGTGCATCACTGATCTAAGAGAAGTTGAACCTCCGTAGAGAAACACTTTCCGATAAAGCACCTGCAAGCAGGATCTGATAGCCCCAGAACTAGTATGGCACTATTAGAACAGACCTATTTGGACCGAGCACTCCATGTCAAGTCACAAAGCGATCCACGCGTTCCGAGCCAGAAAACTAGTATGGTGGAGCCAAACCGCATGTGCAGGAGACGGATGTCAGATTAACCCAGGGGCTTTTGATCCTGTTAATCCCAAATAGCGCCACCGCTTTCACCAGCCCGGCTTTTATGACATTGCAGCACAAACCTGCCAGACTGCTCTCTTGGCCGAACCAGTTGTCCGCCACAGCGTTCCGTGCAATATACTCAGTCCTTCTCAGTCCTCTGTACCATCTGGCGGAGCCTTAGGTAATTTGAGGCAGAACTGACTGCAGCCATTGTCAGAGACGATAGATGCATCACCATCACAGCTACAGCCAAGTCACACTAACTATCGTCACCGTTTCACAATCTGATGTACTCAGCTAGTGGGGCTCGGGACCGTGGTAACCCATGATGATGATCATGATGACGACGGTAATGCTTTTGCAGGAGCTAGAAGCAGTTACCACGTTGTGTGGCCTTGCTCCACGCCCGGATTCTTAATCAGAATCGGTCAGAATCGACTGTATCATTCGGACCGTGACCCCGGCTAACCAACAGGAATGCAATCACGATCAGTCACTCGGCTGCGAGTCTAAGGAGGTCCCTGAACGTTGAATCCCCCAATGGCAGCAAATGGCTTGATAATCCGAGGGAATCATAGCGAGGGTCTGCCGTTGATTGCCCTACCATTTCTGTAGGAGGGCTGAATTATTTAATCTGATCGGGGGGCTCAGAACACTCTAGGCCTACCTACCACCCTCTGACACGCACAACTTTTTCCTAGCTGAGTTCTAGCCCCCGGCGACGGAAAGAGATAGAACATTTACGCAAAACCATCCCGTGGCTACCATCTGCTCACTGTGTGATAGTTCTCCTCTGTTTCGCCAGGGGTGCTGAATTGCTCTCTGAAGCTTTAGTTTCACATCACGATCGCTAACACCCCGAGACCACTGATTGCGTCCACGATCTCTTGCACCGGCCACGCCTTACAGCGGTGAAGAAGAAGAAAAATAAAGATCACGTGCTTCTGCATTTAATTGACTAAGAGCGCGAAGAGGCGTTATTTCAATGACTTTGTACATTCATCTCAGAAGTGAATCTGAGACATAACACTAAACACAACGATCGTGTCCTCCAATTATTATTATTATTATTTTGGTCCCGGAAGCGGGGAGAAAAAATATACCTCTTATCTACTTTGCACTTTGTTGGGCAGGGAGAACGCGCTCAAAAGTGTTATGCGAATAACGAATTGGCGAGCCCAATTGGAGGGAGAAGTAGGTTTTTATAACGAGTGGAGGCTGAGGGACAGAATGAGCCTAGAATAGTCTAGCCTCATACATCCTCTCATACCCCATATTTCGGAATATCCTACCTCTATGAAAGTTATCACGAGTGGGGGGGGCTTACGCTATACTAGGCCATCTCTAAACTTTTGCCGCCAAGGTACTCAACGACGAACGATGAGGATGACCCGATGGTCGCATTTTCCCATGTTTTTTTGTTTTTTTTTTTCTCAAGGAAGGGGGAAAAGACATCATGCGGCATGTTACATAAGTGAGGAGCAACCGGCCCCGGTAATACATATTTGGAGACCATTTGACGTCTTGCCATTCGGTGCTTCCTGGGCTGGGGGCAAGATTGCGGCACCAGTATATTGTCCTTTTCTCCTAACCTGCACTCGCATAGTAGAAGATTAGGGTTGAGTAACATATGGTTGATCCATGCACGAGAAGGCAACGCTGAGCAGACGATCTGATTTGCCCTTTCCTTTCCCTCCCTCTCCCTTCCCTTCCTCACCCTCAATCAACATCAACCACCGCAAGCAAGCAGGCAAGCAAGCAAGCCCCGGCTGGGACTCTATAAAGCGAAATTCCCACCAAGAAAAACCGACCAGCCTTCGGAAACCCCTCCAACCTGCTGGTTCGATTGGATCCCCTTCCCTCCCCTCCGCACTATGTGCATGGCACGGCCTAGCATGGTGCCCTGTAAAAGCAACGTACAGTACAATATGTATCTGGTTAAACTCAGCGGTGGCGGCAAATATCTAACTTATCGCTTTGCAAGGCGTGAAAAAGAAAAAAAGCCACAAGGCCTTTTATATATATACGGTGCCGTAAACTGTTACTGTAATGTACGTTACGGGGGGGGGGGGCGCGCGCGAGTAGCGCAGCGCATTTATGAGTTGGGTGGCACCTACGGTACCTGCTCAAGGTTGAGGTAAGCCAGGGCTAAGCCAAACTAGACTAGCAAAAAAAAGAATCAAAAATCGAATAACTACCGATCCAGTAGCAAAGAGACTAGAAAGCGAAGATACGGTAACCGCTTTGAAAAGCCTAAGGGATTTGAACCCTTGATGGACCAATTATCTGATATATGGTGGTTTTTGGTTGGTTGCGGGGGCAGGTCTGCCGTCGTATGGTGCTGTAGGTAAGTGAAGGAGTCGGATTGGATAAACCTCGTGATGTGCAATGTAAGCCGGCCGGCCGGCTGGCTGGTTGGCGAACCCCCCCCCTCCCCCGGTCCATGCTGCCCGACTTCACTTGAACGAAGAGCCCTGTACTGCACAGTGCAGCAACGGGCAGACAAAGAAAACCAAGAAAGAGCCCTAGAAATTGGCCACGCTTATACAGCACTATCGTAGTAGCACGAGTATTATACATACATAGAGTACGGGATACCACCCGGTCACCAGACGAGAACGGGATATGTACGAAGATTGATAGAACACGAGGGAAAAAAGAATTGCCCTTCTTCTTTTCTTTTCTTTTTTCTACTCTAACCTACTCTACTCTACCGGTACTCTACTCACGCTACATCCCATCTCACTAGCATTGGCCATTACCACAACGTCCATCACGACAATAGAACCCCCCCATCCCATCCCCCCCTGCACATCCATTCATTCGCGTGATACAATACACTGTCCATCATATCCTACATACCCTATCTCGCAATTCTACGCGGAAGCAACCCCCCCCCCCCGCACAGACCATTGCACCCACACCTCTTTTCCTTCCGCAGAGCCGCAGCAGGGATCTGGGATGTTTCCTCTGCTGTACGGTGCAAACAGGACAGTACCCTACCGTGTATCCGAGATAAAGCTGTGCCGTATGTGCGTCTCGTTCAAACGGCTTTTGTGCACTTGTTTGACTTAGCCCACCGATGGGTTTGCGGGGGGTTTCGGGCCTTGTGGTTTTTTTTTCCACCTCGCTATCCTAGGTGGGGATGAGCTGAGCTCAGTGAGGTGAGGTGAGGGTTTGGATGTGTTTTACCGTCAAAGAAGGGGAGAGTAGGGGCGTGGAGTGAGGTGAGGTGAGGGGGGCAAACTCAAGGGGAGGGATGTTTTTAGGGCTGCGTAGGAAGGAAGTGAGGAGGCGCGTGTGCCAGGAGTGGAGGGTGGATGGGTGATAGTGCTGGCTGTGGTATTATGCTACAAGTATGGTAGATGGGAGGCAGCGTTGGTGTAGAGGCACAACCTCATCTGCTCTTCTCTTCCCTTCTCTTCTCGTTGTCATGTCTTACTCCAAGTAAGTCATCCTACTGTACCATCCCCAGATGCCCAAACACCAAAGTATCGCCGCCCTCGTCTTCACCCTCACTCTTCCCCCTCCACAATCTCTGTTTCAACAAACTTTGTGCGCAAACATGGTAGTAGGGCACTCTATCAATGTATTCTCTCGCTTCCTTCCTACCCTATACATACAATCCCCTCCCTTCCCCTTCCCCTTCCCTCTTTCCCCTTCTTCACCACCCTTCGCCCCCTCAACCAGCCAATCAACCCCTTTTGTAATAAACCTAAAAAAAGGAGAAAAAAGGACACCAAAACCCCAGAAGGTAAGAAATAAAAAAGAAATCCCACTTTACTCTAGCATCCTGTGCCATCCGTTTGAAGAAAGAAGGGGGAAATGGAAGAGGCTAGGAAATGCTGAAGAGGAGCAAAAGATGAAAAACCGAACGCCAACATGAACACGTAATGCATGGGAGACGTAAAAAGTAACTATGACGAGTACGTAAGGAAAACAGATCATCACCTGGAATTTCCGCTAAACAAGAAAAAAATGAATGAAAATGAGAACGAAAGAAGAAAAAATAAGAAAACGGACCCAAACACCAAATGCTCCGAGGTTAAATAATAAAAAATGGTAAGTCGTAAGATGAAATGAGATGAAAGAACCATGCTCCTGCCTTGACCGACCTGACCTGACCCTGCCGAGATAATGATTGATGAAATAGTAAAGTAAAAGAAAAACCTTGGGCCATTTTAAGGTCGGAGAAAGAGATGACTTTTTTGGATAAGAATGAGGAGGGTATTTACTGGTCTGCGAATAGGTATTGTGATCATCTTGGAGATGATAAGGAGGAGGGGCGGGGCACCGAAGCGTTCGTTCACTCCGTTGCGTCTATAAGAGATGGGAGGAAATGAAATATGATGGATTTTTTTCTCTCAAAAGGAAAAGAGGAAACCTCACTCGATCATCGCAACATTTGGGTATGGACTCTGTTGGGGTGATTGTGTGATAATTTTTGATAAAAAAATCACCTCTCCCAAGTATTGTTCCGTCGGATACCCATCACGGGCAAGCGCATGCTTTCGTCAGCTGTATGTCGCCTCCTCAGAGACTCTGGACCAACTTGGCTCCTCAGCTTTGTCATTCGTTCCCATATTTCTTTCTCGCTCCGGTTGGAGAGTAATACATTAACTTCATCGAATGATCTCTTTTTGTCTAGCAACAGTGCGTCTTCACTGGAAGTCCAAGGTTCCATTACCGGCTCCTCTAGGATGTATCGGTTCGGGAATGAAGGGGGCGACGGTAGCGGGGTCGTTTGGTAAAGCGCCATCTGGAAGGGTGCACTTGAGGCCCAAGGCGTGGATGGTGGGAGAGGGTAATAGGCCGAGTGAGGGCGTAGAGGGGATTCTGCAGCGATCGGGGAATAGTGTGGCATCGTGTGGCGCAGTTGTGGTGTGTTTGGGTTTGTTGATGGAGCGGGTGAGATGTTGTTGATGCTTCTCATCAGGATTTTAGGACTCCCGGAAACGGTGCCTGTGGTTGCGGTTGCCATCTCGTTGGCAAAGGACGTCGAGGTTGTTGTCACAACTGGTGGACGGCGGTGACCCTGGTAGTACTTTAGGGTTCCGGAGGCAAGACGTCGCCAACGGAACTGGCAGGCGTGAGATGTTCTTCCCTGGACTACGCAAACAGACAAGTTAGGACTAAAGAGGTTCACTTGATTGTTTGGGCAACCGCTTGCTTACAGTGTGTCGCGATCTCCTTCCATCCGAGCCTTTGCTCTTCCTTCAATGATTTGAGCAGGACATCGTCTTGAGGATCCCATGACATAGGAGTTCTTGGGGTCTTCGGCCTAGTGGGTCACGCCAGTTAGCAAGTGGTAAATGAGACGAAAGGGCAGTAAGCGTAAAAACTCACTTCTTCCTGCCCAGAACATCGTACTCATCGGTATTGCCATTGTTAACTCCCGTTCGAGGAGAACTACCCCACCCTAGTCAGCTTCCTCTTTTTTTTTTTAAGGATAGTCAAATTCGAGAATCGAAATTAGACTAACCTCCTGGCCTTCCGCCGCCCACTTCCATTCATGACATCGGAATCGACCTTTTGAACACTCAAGCTATCTAGACGATCTAGATCACACATGGGACTACCAATCTGCGATAAACTACTTCTCCGTCTTACCATCTCAAACTCATACCCAGTGTTGTTGTAACCGCTGAGGGGAGTAGTCGAAGTCGATACAGAGCTACTTCGTGTACCACTGGAAGCCGTGGTGGTGGGAGAGCTTGCATTTGACCATTGGCCGGAAGGAGAGGAATCTCCAGAGCTGTCTGAGAGCAACGAAGAAATTGACGGTTTCTTGAAATTCCGGGTGCTTCGGCGTGGGGCTTGGTGTTGCTTGAGTGATGGGGGCTCGATGGGTGCTGGTGTCGAGGAGGTGGAGGAAGGGTTGGATTGATTAGATGGGAAGTAGTCCATGGGGGGCAGTGTCGAGAGGAAACTATCAGGAGGTATCGGTTGAGAACTTCTAGTTTGAAACTGATATGGGCGAATAGGAGAAGAAAGGTTTGTAGTATTAATTGGAGGGAGAACCCGGGAATCAGTGAAAGAGGTAGCAGTCGAAGTCGAAGGAGGCATGCTGGATTCCCTTATGCTGGGTAGAACTGAATGCATAGTTAGGTTGATGAGCTTCAGCCCGTATATATAGATATATACAATTATATGATGAGATGAGGGGGGGGTGAGGTGAGGTGTGTGAGGTGTGGGTGAGGTGGATAGGTAGGTATGCGAGGGGAGTGGGAGGGAAGTGGTCGTCGGAGAATTGAAAGAAAATAAGAAGACACATACCTTTATGGCTTGCGACCCACGCTAGTCTGCAATACAACCAGCTGTTCCTTTTGGGTCACGTTGGGACCAGCAAGGTTGAGGGTATAGACTTTGAGTTGAGAGTTTATTTTTATGATCCCGCAGGGGATGAAAACTCAATACAAAGGGGTGGCAGACACTTCAGTTTGAGTCAATTGATCACTTGGATCGGTAGATTTCCGAGAAGATGCGGAAAACAAAGGGCTCTTGCTTGCTTGCTTCGATGGGCGATGCTACAGAAATCGGGGAACCCAGAATAGTTTCTTCTCGCAGCTACTTATTTGTTTCCGCTCGAGTGCGGCCTTTTGATGGGGGTGGGTGGGGATGATGATGATAGTGATGATGATGAAAGAAGAGTGATGGGGGTATTGTACTCAAACGGGAGGAGGGGGGACTGGTGGGACTGGTGGAATTGATTGATGGGGCCGGCGGAGGAGGGAGGAGGAGGGGAGGGGAGGATGAGAGAGGCGTGGGCTTTGTCAATGGGGAGGAAGAATGGAGGTGGAGGAGGAGGGATGCTGCAGGGCTTGATGACGCTCAACGAAGGAAAGGTGCATGAAGCAGATCAAGGGCGCTGGGAGAAGACCGGATGGAAAAGAGGGGTGTGCACAGACAATGGGAGGGGAAGAGGAGAGGAGAGGAGAGAGGTGTATAGACAGGATGTAGGTAGTAGAACAAGATGGCGAGAGGAGGTGCTACCAAGTATGTATGTAGTCGGCCAGATGGAGTGGGTTTAGATTGATTGATTGAATGATTGAGTGAGGGGATATGAGGGAAAGGGAAGAGGAGGTGAGTTGATAGAAGAACGATAGATAGGGAAGTGCAAAGGAAATGTACGTTACGGTGGAAATCAGCGGTATAAGCACGCTAAAGTTAACCAGCAGGAAGCAGCAGGCAGCATGTTCTTGCCTCTGCTGCTCATGCCTCCTGCTGCTGCTGGGTGTGAGTGTGAGAAGAGGAGCGAGATGGTGGACGCAGTTGGCATTGGTTCGTTGCCTTCCTCCCCGAACTGGAGAGGCGTCTTGCTGGACAGGAATACCGGTACTCGTAGGAAGGGGGAATTCTGTTTTTGTGTTTTTTTCTTTTTCTTTCTTTCCTTTCCACTTCATGCAGCAAGCAATTGCGCAAAAGGAAAGGCCCGGGGCAAACTTTGTGAAGGGGTTGATTTAGGTCGCTGATATCTGAATAGATGGGTGGTCGAACATCACTCATTGGAAGGGTCTGACAGGCGACCAAACTGGAGTGAGTGAGGTCCCCACTGGGTCATGGTTGCGTTTGAAGACCATGAAGCGAGAGACCTGCAGAAATATTGGTCAAGCTTGGTTATGGTAATCCACTCATCAAACTCTCACCCCTTCCCACCATCGAGTACCCATACCTATCATATACCACAAATACACCATACTCGAGTACTCGAGTGCACCTGGAACTGTCCAGTACTATCCCGAGTAGGGAGTAGGGGGAGTACTATGTACGCTATTGTACTACAGTACCGTGGCCATCAAACGCATACTGTGCGCTATGGTATCAATGAAGGCGGGGAAAAAGAAAAAGATGGCTTGCTTCTGCTTCTGATGGTACAAGTACTCGAGTACTGGCATGGCAAGTGAATCCTTGACGACGACCTTGCCTGTTGTGCCTGGGATTATGGTTGTTGCTCGGTGGTGATGGCGGCCCATGGTGAGGTTGGGTTGCGTGTGGTGGTGGTGCGGGTTGAGGTGTGGTGTGCAAGGGCGTTCACTGTGTGATACGAACCTCATCGTCAGTTCTCTAGTCTACGCCAGCCCATAGCAGAGCACGGAGCTTCTTTCTACTTTCTCTTGGGTGCTGCCAACCCGGGAACTCTCCATCACAAGTCTCAAGCTTATAACGACAACTCCTTCCTCCTCCACCATATATATTCTTGGTGCTCCTATTAGCAAATCAATTGATCCGGCTCCATTATGTGTATCGGTCGGTTACATGTAGTGAATCTCTTCATTTCTGAAAACTCTCTCATCCCCATAATATTATCACCTTTTCCCCCGTATATCGATGCTCAATTGATCGTGTACTAGGTACTATAGCACAGCATCATCTCTAGTTTCGTTTGCCCCACTCTCTTAGCCAACTAGGCAGGCAGGCAAGAAAGGTAGTCCATCCGCTAAGCTGTCGTCTTCATCAAGCCTCTTTTGTGACTTAGAAGCAAGCCCCAATCGTTTGTTGTGGATTTTCTATTTATTTATTCGTTTATTCCTTTTTTATTTAACCTTTTTGCCTCCTTTAGTGTTTTTCCTTTCTTTTTTTTAACCTCCATCCAAGCATCCTTCGTTGATACGAAAGTACCGGTATCCACTCAATTCAATTTCCTGCAACGCTCCGGGGCGTCGACCCTTCTCCCATCGGAAATCAAAAGCGGGAAGCAAGTCACTGCTCTGCGCTCCCCTCTGATCCCAGGGTATTCTAGCGTGGGTCACCTCCTTGTCGAGTGAACAAACGAGAGTGCTTGTGAAGGAAAAAATGATGAAAAAAGGAAATATTGGAAAAAGAAAGCAATCTGAACCAGAAACGTCAATCCACGCGTGTGCACCCCTCCTTACCACTGAAGAATCACCCATCCAAGAGCTGCCAAACCTGTCCACTCAGATATCACCCCTCCTGTCTTTTCTGTTTTTGCTTTTCTCCTCCTCTGCTCAACCTCCCCCTACCTAAACTTCACGAGCTTTTAACCCTACCCTCTCTACTCTACTTACTCGAGCACAGAGCCTACCCTACCCGACGCGCTCTCACTCTGAGGAAGCTTTATTCACAAAGAACCCCTGCCCCGGTCATTCCATCCCATCGGATCTGCTTCCAACGCAGTCCTATCATCGATCCCGCTCATCTCTTAGCCGACCCCCGAAAGCGGTGTTTGTTGTCACTTTCTTTTTTGATCCTCCTCTTTAGTCCCAATCCCATCCAGCCGGATGCGAACCCCACCACACCGCACGCACACTCACATCCATAGGTCCTATAAAAACACGTTGTGTCGAATCCTCTTCGTTCTCGCTGAAACGAGACAATCTACACGGCTAATCCGTGTCCTTCGCCCATTCGTCGCACTGTGGGGTAAAGGATAAAAAAAATGGTAGGGGTGGGGGTTAAGATGAACTAATTTGACCGAGAGGGCGATTAAGGAATGAGATGTGCAGGAGAGCAAGAAGAGATGCAGTGACGACCGGACTGCAGGGTGCGCTGGCATGGAATCGAAAGAGAGGAAAGTCACTTTTTTCTTTGTTAATTTTTTTTTCTACTTCTCCTTTCTCATTAGTACTAGTACCGGTACGGTACAATACAATTTTACTCTATTTTTAACTTCTTTGCTCCGGCAACGAAGAAAAAGGAACCGGCCGGGTAACCGACTTCCAAACCCCTCGTCGGCCTCCCCCTTGTGTTTCCGCCAATGTCAATGTATTCTTCTATTCGACTTTCCCTTGTTTTTTATTTCCGTTGTTTTTGGCTTCTGAAAAGGAAAAGCTTTGACCCTTCCATGTTCCAATCAGCCTCCGGAACTATGAATTGTTTGGTACTTCCCCTCACCCCCCCCCTCCCGGTTCGTCTGCCTCGTACGTACCATTTGTACCACCATCCCAATAATCCAATCCTACCTATCGATAGGTCAACGAAGCACCAGCCCATCGCCGTTTTGCATGCGAGTGGTGTGGTCGGTCAGTCAGTGAGTCCAGTTCAGTCAGCCTCTGCTTCTGCCTCTCTGCGTGCCTCTGCTCAGTCGAGTTCCCTTGGGCGTAAACAGCGCTAACCTCCACCAGATGCGCACACATTTTAGCGGGAGTCGCGCTCGCTCGTGCACCCTACCGCTTGCCTACTTGCCCAAGCAGGCTGCCCTGCTCTGTCCTACCCTACAGGAGCTCACCATCTTTGCCACCCCCCATCATCCACCATCACCGTCGTCGCCAAAAAGTCCATTCTTTGCTTATTTTCGATGCTCCTTCCCTCCCACCATCTCGGGAGAACGAATAATCCACTGGATGGGACTGCCTGCTCATTGACTTGACCTTAACTAAGTTATTTTACAGTACAGTAGTATCCCACAGGGCGGGGGCGGGGGTGCAACTACTGCGATGCAAAGGAAAGTAATTATTTGAAAAAGAACGAGATATGTTCAACTATTATTAACGATATTATTAACGGCGTTGAAGATGGTCAGGGTTAAGTTAGCTTCTACAGCAAGTTACCCCACAGAGGGTGGAGTAGTCAATGGCAAATTGCCCTCTCCCAAGCTAAAAGAGCGATGGAAGGGAAAAAAAGACTCGAAGATGACGATGATATCTGTGAAGCTAGAGAACAGAAGGCGGGGTGGGGATGGGGATGGATGAGGGGGGTGGGAAGAAGGCGCGGTGGGTAGGGCAAAGTGAATGAAAAGGAAACCGGAAGGCCCGAGAGGCGGTCAATCGAAGGGAGAAAGAGAGAAGAGTTGGAGAAAGAAAGTCCTGAGATATCGGCACCAAGCTACTACAGCCATCTAGGTAGCCAACTAACTCTAACTCAACCTAACCTCAGCCCCATCCATCCCTATACCCTCCAACCCCGAAACACATCCGACCGAAATCAAAATCCCAGTATCATCCCCCCCTCTACGAAATTCAAAACCTTCTACCATACCACCCCAACCCAATGCCACGTATCCCCGAGCGCCCCCGAGTCTCCATCCTCCGGTCACAAAATCAAAGCCCCCCCAAAAAAAATTACCGTACAATGCTGCACTATTCCCACAGCACATTATTTCCACATCGATGACGACACACAGGGAAGGAACTCGCTTGACCTACCGTACCGTACACCGCAGTGCAGCGCACGCAGCGAGGTCTGCTCTGCGGGCCGTTGTTTAACTTCCATACCATACCATCCCATAACTATATAATACCTGCCGTAGCTAGGGTTTCGTAAATACGGTGTGATATGTAGTTTCAGCCTCATGCGATGTTGGGGAGTAGATGGGGGGAGGGGGGAGGGGGTATGTAACACGTCGGTGTGTTTTGGGTTTTGGGTTTGGTGGTGTTAGGGTTTTGGGTTCGGTGATGATGTTCGGGTGCTTGCCGGGTGGTGGGATTTGAATCGGGACTTTTTTTATTGATTTTATTATTATTTTCTTTAATTCCACGTTTCGGTGATGCCGGTGGTTGCGGATTAGAGCTACCGTCTTGTGCGGTGTGGTAGGTTATTTATCAACGTTTGCCTCACATGTTGGAAATATAATAGAAAGGAACCGTATGGAGCAGGTCTCAGTTGTTTGAATCGGGCGTTTGGGGTGAAACAATTGCTAGAGCTTAAGTCAAGCTACCAACTTAATAAACTACAATATATCAAGTACGATACCAGACTGCTCACTTTCGGTAACAGTACAGTACAGTAAGTTAGCGGAGAAACGGTCCTTTGCCCATGTCCAGAACCGGTAACGCAACCCATTTCCCCAGCCATGATACTTGTACAGTGTACTCGAGTACCAGCCCCATTTCTCAATTCCAGAAAGGGCCCCCAACCGAACGAACTGACCAAGCGATAAGCCAGCAGAGAGGTGAAATCCATTTCGCATTTCTTCACTTTTACTTTCACCCCAAGAAAACGAAGAAGCAGAAGAGAAATAAGCAGTTCAACAACGCTCAATTGCTGGCCCGTGTTGCATGACCCATCTAATTCCCACCCTGCATCTCGCGTTGTGGTCGTTGTTCCCCTATCCATCGTATCATACCAGTTGTGTTTAGAATCATCGAAACGATGAGTTGTTCCGTCTCTGGGTTTTTTTTCTTTCTTTTCTTTCTTCCTTTCTCTTATTCTTTAATTCTCATAGCGTTTTCCCCATACCGATACCAAATGCATTCACCTTGTAGGCCCCTCATGCCCCAGTAAAATAGATAAAGAGCACCGAACCGGGGTTTCCTTATAGTAACGAAAACTCTCTTTCCTTTCTCTATGTAGCAAAACGATAAGAAAGAAATCATAACTTCACCCGACCAGTGCGTTTCGGATTCGGTGAAACATGAATGGGGTAGGGAAGCTTACCTAATGTAGTGGGAGACGCTTAGAAGCCCGATTTTGGGTATCCCGGTGGGGTGTAAAAGGGAAATGCACATTGGCGCTCTGCCCCGCCATTGGCACCCACGGGATGGGTCAAGTAGAAACCACAAAGTACCGTATGGATGATATCTTTCTCCCCATCTTGATTACACTTTCCACCGTCAATGAAAGAGGAAGGGGATACGGTGCCGTATCTGGGCCAGCGAGTGACTGTGGACTCTGTTCCTTTTTTTTCCCCTCCTTTCTTAGGCCCCTTCCGTCACAGTACGACTTTGAACAGGGCCCGCGGTTGCAGCTTTGTCCTTGGTACTTGTGAGACGGATTAGCCGGCGCTTTGCTGCAATTGAGGAATGTACTGATACATTGCCAAAAAAAAAAGGCCCCCCTTGGGGAATTCGGCCAGCTAATAGACCAACCGACACAAAATAATAATAATCAATGACATATTTTCCAGGAGCGCCTGTCATTGCTGCCCTTGCGGGGGGAGTTTTCTTCACAATTTTTTTCACAATTTTTCTCAGATGAAGTAGACTATTTTTGGTAGATTGTTGGCGAGGGTCCAACCCACCTTGTGTTCGTTCACCAGCGGTTTTGTGAACCTTTGTTCGCCATGCCTACGCTGAAGTACCGTATGCAGGTGAGCGTTGGTCTTCCTTCCCCCCCCAGAAGCCCAATATACCCCCGACGCTCCGCTTCGTGGCAATCATCGGTCTTTAGTCTTGTAGATCAATTGCCCCTGATGCACGGGAATGCTTCCAACATCTTTGTCAACGCTAAATCCTCAGTGTGGTATTACGATGACTTATTGCGCCTCTTTACTCAAATTTAACCACCTGACTTCGGGCATAGAGCTATTACCTAGACACGTGTGATACCGTCTTTCCACTTGATAGCTTTTCTGCCCACCTGGACTGCATCCAGTTCTTGACCATGGTCGAGGCCAGAGTCAAGAAGGCAGGTGGCGGATGACCGACTACAACCACAATGGCCTGCAGAACCACCAGGCCCAAACAAACCTGTATTTCCGACTCTCCTGCTTTTTTATCACCCTGATACCGAAGGCCAATGAACCCAGAGTCGAAAAGACGCAAGGTATCACCAAATCCCGCAGCCCATTCTCGGACTCTCCAATGCTTGACGCAGACGGCCTTTTCGTCGGGGGGGAGGGACGAGTGCCACCTTGAAAGGGAGAGAAATTGCGCGCGCCGGTCATAGGCAAGGCGATTGCTCGATTGTGCGCTCGCTCCCCACTTCCACTCGTACCCGCACCTGCTGCGAAAAAAGTATATGCACAGAATATCAGTGTATTGTTTTCCGCGTTGATAGGCCAGATACCTAGGATCACCCTCAGCACTGGACTTGGTTCCGGTCCAGAAGACTTCCATCGACAGGGAATGGTACAACTTACAATAGTGCTATCGGCGAATTGCACCTCAAGCATTAAAAAAGAAAAGGTAACCCCGTGAGGGGTCATGGCGGCAAATCAATGTAACTCGTCTGATACGCATTCTCAATGATTGTTGCCGTGTGTTCCAAAGGCTTGGATCCTGATTGAGTGCACCCATAACCAAGCGCCTGATCATGGCTTTGTGAAAGCTGGTCATGACCATCAATGTCCGCGCGCTCGCTAAATAGTGAATGCGCCGATCATGTTCAACACAAATCATCGACGCCGGCAGTCTGAGCGAGTCCGTTTCCCGTTTGTTTGGAACGTATATATTGCCCAGCTCAGAGGAACATCAATCAATCCCTCTATCATTCGTTATCGCAGCTGCCCGCGACCAGAGGCACTCTGATCCGATCCATAGTTATGTTTGGTTCCACCCTACACGTGTGCCGCCTTGCGTTCTGATCTCGAGCGTTTGAGGTGGCAATAAACTGCTGTTTATCGGACGAACTCCCTCGGAGTTCGCAGTCTCCCATGCTAAATCGTATTATTTTCCTACCTATACCAAATCTGTTATGCAAGCACAAGACGATCAAATGTCAATGTGTCAATCATGACAAGCCCCTTCGGCCGAGCAATCAATCAAATTCCCGATTTGTGGAACGGCTAATGGGTTAGAGTTTCAATAATGGTACTCCCCACTCGAAATCAGTACGGTCCCCCATTTCTCATAGAAAACGAAGTTTCTGGACTCCTACTAATCCTGGCATCAAAGACTCGATAGCTCGAACAATAATTCCATTGATATCCACGTAAAGATATGCCATTGAGCTTCGCACTCATGTCCTATGAATAGACAAGTGCCGCTGCGTCCAACGGATTCTGGGGCTGACTCCCCAAAATTCTGTGCCAGTTTTAGCCAGGATATCAATCTGTTATCCGGACGATCCAAGAACCACTTGAAGCTCATTTACATTACGCAACTGAGCAGTTTACCTAACGATCGATCAGTTGTCTCTTTAGCTCTTTTTTATTTTATCAACTTTCGTCTGCGGACATTATTTTGGTGGAGAACGCACGGTCCAGTAGGGGCTGCTCTCTAAAATCCCGTTTTAGCCGTGCGATAGGTATTTTCAAAAAACAAAAATGCAAAACCACACAAAAAAAATAGTCTCCTCTCCGGCAAAGACAATGTCTAGAATGCAATTGACCTCCCCTCAGCGGGGTTCTGCTTGGCTGTGCATCTGGTACATTAAGATGCAATATGTTGAGTTGTATATTTCATTGGTGGGGGAGAACCGAAACATTTGATCCCAGGCATCGAATTAGCCGAGGGCCGAAATAAAACGTCTCTTGCATACCATCTTGGATGAAAGAAAATCTGATCCATGAAATTTCCCCTCAAACATAAGGTATAACTCCGCTTTCGTCCAATCTTTTGAGCACTGGGTGCATAAGTCTGGAAGTTTTGCTGATTTGAAGATTTGCATCGCTCTGATCCAAGCTGATGGCATTGGGAATCTGGGTACCGCAAGATCTGAGGGACACTCAGAGTAGCAAAAGTCGGACGGCCCGGGTAGAATGCCCCTTCCGAAAACTTTCTCGCCACGGTTATTTCCTCCTCCTCCTCCTCCTCCTCCTCCTCCCCGAGAGGGGTTGGACAGAATCATATTTCCCCTTGTTCGCTTCGAAACTCCCGTCTTTGGGAAAGTTTGATGGACCTACTAATAACAAAAAACGGGTCAGCAGGGTAAAAAACTGGCAGCAAGCAACCCTTTTTTCCTTGAACCCCTTGTTCACTTCATAGGAGACAGGTAGATACGTTACCATTCATCGAGTTTCCGCCGAGTATAGAAGCTCATTTCATCTCCTCCATCTATCATATTCATCTCAGGAGTCGTGATGATCTCTCCAGGTTTTGGTTGAGAAGTGCCAAACATCTCAGCTCACTCAAGGGACCCATCGAGGGCATCGTCCGAAGAAGAGTTTGCTGGCAGTGGAAGTTGCTGGAACGATGACTTGTACAACGTTGCAGGTTTCATCCGGGGTCGGGATTTTTATTTTATTTTATTTTTTCCGCCTGGAGGAAAGACGGAACGCCCGGGTAACCGACTAACCATGCCGGGAATTAAGGTGCGGCTCTGTGGGAATCCCGGGTTAGGGTTCGGGAAGCTCCATTAGTCTATTACTTAAGTAGAGCGTATGAATTGAGATGGCCTTCCCTGAATATTCGTTCCCGTAGATATTCTCTGCATACTTGGAACTACAAATTTTGAGTTTTTCACTCAATTTTAGAGCTCATTTTTTCCCCCGACTATTGAACCCCGAAAAGGAGAAAAGAAAAAACAACAACCGGGAGCTTGGATCTTCTCGGGACTCCCTGCACACCCACCAGATTTGGATCTTCGTTTTTTCAATTCGATGGGATTTCTCCACCCATGTACCCTATGCTATAACTGATTACGGATCAATTCTCCGAATTGTATAAGCAAGATCAGCCCCGATTAGCCTCCATTCGCTTTTATTTACTTTTTATTTTTATTTTTATTTTTTTCCTTTGCCCTAGAACTAATTATCCAAAGTTCCTATGAGGACATGATCTCGTACTCCAAGCATATCACGGGCTAACTCAAACGGGGATCGATTGCATTGAAATTTGTTTTGGCCGCTGATTATTCCCCACCACAATCCCTTTTCCCAGCTCATAAAATTGCCTAATTGGGTGAGTCCTACGTGTAATGCATACTTAGACCGTGTTATATTGCCACTTTAATATGATATGATTTATATAGTTCACCTCGATTCAAGATATTGGGCCGGTTTATTGGCGTTCAATTGATGCGTTGTCCAGTGGTCGATGAATATGCCACCACCGGCTTTGCTATGGCCCTCAGCTCCTCCTACCGGCTGCCCCTCTCCGTATTGCGAGGTGGTCTGTTTACTCTATGTATATTCTTACCGTATTGTAGGTTCAGATATTCACATACTCTGAAAGGTTACAATACCGAATGTTATGTTAATACCTATCGTTTCGAGCTAAACGCTATATCTTGTTTCATCCGAGTGTATTAGTGCATTCGAGAATCTATGACGATTCTTTGAGTGCCCCGAAGCCCTGCGAGTGCTTGGCCGTGTCTCGGGCAACCTCTCAAGCGGGTCTAATGACTCCTTGTCCCTTCCGCTCCCCCCAATGAATCATTTTTTCCCTTTTATGATAGAGTACCCAGAGTGGTGAACGGTAAAGGTATCAAAAGTACTAGCACTATGTGATGACCGAATTCACTAATACTTTATCAATGATAAGTGAACAGCTCATGATGCGCGAGCCGATATATTGGCTTCGTGGTCGATCTCTATCAATCATCGACCGGAGAACCGGATATTCCCGTGATGTTTTAGCCTAGAGCCCTATGGCTACTTGTCAGGATACTAACAGCTGGCTTGGGGGCATCAATATTTCAGAAGAAAAATAAATAAAAATTGATATCCCTCTCAAGCAGGTACCGTGGTGTATGCTGAGTTGAACATCCCAGCGTACTCAATTGCCCTTAGTTGCCCTTCGTTGCCCTCTCCCCCTGTAACATGGCGTAATTTCTTCCAAGATACTCGTGAGATCACATTAGAAATCTATCGACCTTTAATTATTATTTTTCCTCACTCTCCAATTTCTAAAAAGGGTGCTCTAGGAGCCAGTTGCGTGCAGACCGGGTTACCGTCCTCCCAAACAAGATCAGGCATCGCCGGGCCAACATTTCAATAAATTGGCTCATCGGGAGGGGGAAGGCGGAAAATCTCCGTGATTCTAACGCCCTCCGTTGGTCTGTAAAAGCGTCATTGCAAGGTTTACTCGTTACGTACGTGTCTTCTCGTAAGATGAGAAAGAAGCGATAAATGTTGCCCTTTGGCACTAACATTATTACAGGGAAATGTGAACAGGGAAGTGGGTAGGGAAGTGGACTAGTAAAAAAACAATAAAAGGGAAACCAACAAACCCCGTAAGTTAAAACTGCTCGGAGCGTCAAGTGGTTCCATACTCCGTGGTCCGAGAATCTCCCTGCATTTCCTGTGCCAGAGGGAGGCGAGTGAGGAAAGCCATGGTTTTCGAGAGGCCGTCTGAATTTCTCCCAACCATGAATGAGTCCAACACAGTACCGTGCAACTACGGTATCCCAACTGATACTCTGCTAAGAGAGGAGAGGATGAGGAGGGTGGCAATGTCCAGGCTTCGGCGGTGCCGCACCCACCTCATTCTCGTCGACCAGATGCTCTCCCTGATTGCCTATTTTTACACTTTCGTGTCCCGCAGCTAGTTGCAATTGCCTATAATGGTTGGATGCGGCGGCCCAGTAGATAAAGTCACCAAAGTCAATTCCCCTGGTCACGACCCGTCCCAAGTGACCAGCGATCATGGATAGAAAAAGGCCTACCGAAAGTGCTGATGCCAAACTACCAGTACAAGCTCGCTTGCAAGTAACCTATCTTGAAAACGCCTCAGTCAGAAAAAAGTTCGGGCCCATCGAATTTAAGCTAAGGCCGCATATCTGCGGGAGTCCTACCCAGGCCCTGTAGAGGAGTGACCTAGACCAACTAACTGAATCTCCATCCAACTTGCGGGACTTAACTGAGAAATAATTCTGGCGCTGCTGCTGCAATAAGTGAGTCTAGGTTTGTTGCGTATACCTCAGTGTTTTTCAAATGCAATTTTTCTAATTTTTTGTAGTAATATTGCCTGTTGCTCTTTGTGTCCTCTGGTCCCCTCTTTCCTCTTTGACGTGATCCCTTCACTCTCGGCATCGGTTGATTTTTTCTGCACAGACACAATTCCCTGATTATCTGCTACACTTGCTGTATTCTCACTGTGTCAGCACACCTTTTGCCTCCATACCTGCCTTCCCCCCGCCCGGCGGGCTTCCATAGCCAATGCCCATCGGCTGACTGTCTTAATGACTTGTTAAAATTGTTTCTTGATGTTTCGTGGCGTGTCGCTAATTACCTAAGGGGGGCCCATTCACAGGTTCCGAATTCATGACCCGGACTTGTTCCCTTCTCAAATCCTAAGGACCTGCCTCTCCTTCGACGGGGCCTCCACTTGAAACGACTCATCCCCTCGACCCGAACTCTTTCCCCGCACTCCATTGGGGGAAGGAGGATGCAAGAAAGAGTAAGAAATATGAAGAGTAAAAAATAAAAAAACGGCCACCCAGTGCGTTTGGTGTCTTCGGAAAGCGCGTTCAAGAATAAAATTCATAGGCTCCGTAAAACATGGAGGGGCAACACCACTCTTTTTATTTTTTTACCCTTTTTCTGAGCCATTCAGGGGATTTCCTTCCATGGAGTGTTTTTTCCGTGAATCGCAGCCTGTGATTCCCTGCACGCCAGGGGATATCGCTGTCTGAAACGCAATCCTGGAGCTCTGAACGAATTCTGCAGTTCGGGACCCTAGAAGGGAATAAGTCAGAGAGTTAAGGGGAGGAGTCTAATAAAATATAAAAAGATAGAGGGAGAGGAGAGGAGAGAGATACGCAATGAGAATTGATGATCTTCACCGCGTGACGGTATTGAGGAAAGGAGAGTGGGGAAGGTTCTGCCCTTGCCGAATATATTGGTACGAGTGATGAATCATGATTCCAGTACCGCAAAACATAAAACGCACCTTGGGATTAATATATTAGCTCTCCTAACCCCCTCTCTCCTCCCCTCCCCTCCCCTCTCCTCCACTTTTGCCCAACCAGCGAGCCCTGCTCGACTAAAAATGTTAGCCCTGTGCCGCTTTCTACTGGCATTCGATGGTTGACTTCTTAATCTTGGTAATAAAATGCGATTGCCCAATCATGGAAAACCTTACCCGGCTGAGCATTTTAAATAGCCAGAGGGCTGAGAGTTTGTACCCTGGGGCGCTGATTTGCTAAATCTCACTCGACAAATCAGGGTAATCATGCAACTCGCTGGAACGGGATACCCATCGCTTTTTTTGCTTTTCCCTTTTCCCAGGGTCGCGGCACACCACACATCCACCGGAGAGGCTCATCAGTTTGCAAAGCGAAAAAACAAAGAGGAACATTCAAGGTACAACAAATGAAACCGCCAATTCGATCGATGCGCTCACAAGATAATCGCTAAAAGGCGATAATAATAACATGGAAGAATCGTGCCAGTCACGGATCGTCACTCGAAGTGGATTGGTGCGACCAGCCGCAAGCAGCGAGGTGCATCCTCCCTCTCATATCTTTTGGAACTGAGTGGATTGCTATTTTTTACTCCCTCTTTAGCGATACGAGGTTAGAAACCACGGTACGTATGGCACCGGTACGTCGCGGTACAGTTAAATATGTTGTTATTATAGTTGCTGTTGTGTTGCTGTTGTTGTCTATGTTTTTCTTTTCTTCGATTCCTTACTTTACTTTTTTTTCCTGCCCTTTCCCCAATTCCTTCGTGCTACATACAACGCTTAGCTTGGAATTAGTGTCCGTGGCTGTCGTCGTCTTCTGCAGGGAAGTGGGTGAGTAAATGAGATGGAGAGGGGGGTAGTACGGGTAGAACAGAAAGCGAGGCTGTCCTTACTGTTCTGAATGTAGACAATGGAAAAGAGAAAGCCTGCTCAATCGCACCAATGAATCTTGGGGCGGAAATTATACGTCACCTGCCAGCTGGCGGGATGCCCTAACCCTCGCTTTTTTACTGATCACGCCGATGCAAAGACGTTAGAGCTGTCGAATGCCACTATGAGTTTTCCTCCTGATGTAACCTTACCTTTCGCGTGCCTTGATCCATACAATACTATTCGTACTGCACAGACAACGGTTGAATAGTCGTTCCAACGCCAGAGGGCAAAAAAATAAGTAAATATGCAAGGTATCACGTGCGATCAGCCTTGCCGGGCTGTTGTCAACCATTTTAGGAAATTAGCATCCCGCCCACATTGTGATAGGCTGTCTTAATCTCCCCACTCAAAAAGCGGCCCGAGTGAGAGTTGGTGAACCCTTTTTTTTCTTCTGCTATAGCCCAAACCCAGACGCCACTGATCTCATTTTCTGCGTTGTTTCTTTCGCCGATAAAAAGGGAAACAGGTGCTCGGGCGATTGGCCAAGCTTCTTCCTTTGAATTTTACCTACTATACCTTCGAGAACCGCACTTTTTCACCACTAACGAATGCAGTTTACCCCTCAGCTCAAGATACACTTGCCAAACCATGGCTTCCTCTAATGAGGAAATGGGCTTAGGGTAGCCAGCCTCTCCATATACACCAACATCTACGCTTTCAAGCCAAGAAAATAATGCTAGGAATTATTCTAATCCTAGTCTCCTGCAGCTTAAGAATTCTATAATTAAAACCCTCAATTCTATAGGATGTGAGAAGGTAGTGCTATTATTTAGAACATTTCTATTTCTAATCCAGGCATCTTTATTTGCCGAGAGTTCATTTGACCCTACCTTAACCAAATATGTTCAGTCTCCCATAATAATCAAACAAAAATTTAATCCTACTGTATATGAGCTTTACCTGAGAGTATGGCACAGGGCCTTTCTGATACATTATGCTAAGGCCCTTCCCAAGTTGTCTCATTAAGGCCTATATCCAGATAGCAGCACTCTATACTAATACAACCATACTGGCCGACGCAAAATTAGAAGTTTAGTGAGCTTAATACATATTACATCTTCTAATCCATCTGCCTTCAAGTAACTTAAGGCTCCAGTTCTCAAAACTATACCTTTTATAGTTAAACCTCATATCCACTACCAACAGACCTAAATTCATACTAAAAAGACTTAAGAAAAGTAATTACTCTAAATACAGTGTAGTTTTCCAATACAGTATTAGTAAGCTAGCTAGAAACCTGAACTTGAAAGTAGTTAATTAGCCTGACCCTTAGCTTGTCAACTATAGTAATGATGACCCTTTCTGCAGATACCTAATATTAAAAAGTCCCAGGTTACATACCATCTCGTAGAAGATATTTTATAAGAAAGCTCAATCTGGAATTATCAGATGTTTTTATTGTTATTCTTGTCTGTTTTGAACAGTGAGACCCTCAAGGTTCCTCTGTCATTTAGGCTCCCCAGGTCACGCTTCACGGCGCTTACCCGATTTTCCAGTAATCACCCGCAAATCCAAGACTCAACAAAACGGGGGGGGAAAAAGAACGCCCGCGGGATTGGCTACCACCAGAGCACTCAGGAACGGCGAGTGAGCCACTGTGACCATGTCTGCCAGGCTTCCCCTCCTCGCCGATTGCGAAGTGTGAGCCCCAAACTTAGCTGAGCACCACGCATGCTGCTGCGCGCAAAGAAAGCAATCGGAGAAAAGGGATAACATAAGCACACATTTCCTCGATACGTCTACCTGCACAGCATGGGGGAACAATGCATCCCCACCTCTAGCAATGATAACGATCAACCTATACAAAACGCCCCCCATTTCCCACTGCGCATAGGGTCACAGCACACTTTCAAGAACGAAAATGCCCGGCACTCTTCCAACGCGGGGTTCGCATTCCTAACGACCACCTTGACAAAATCATTAAACAACGTACTAGGCGGCTAGAGCGCAGAGACGTGCGACCAGGAAATGACGCAGTTCGCGTCGATACTAGCCTCTATACGAGGTCAGTGCCATTCCTCTCATCACCACGCTTTGCCCAGGCAAGGCTGTCGAGGTTGCAGTCACCTGTTTTGGTTGTGGTCTGGAGATTCCAAACCCTCTGATAAAGAGTTGAGTTAATGTTCTACTACCACGGGGGTGCGGGCAGGGGGCCCAGCCCCGGCACCCCCGATACCGCATAAATGGTCATCAAGGCCTCTGATGATCTAAGATCCAGAGCGGCCCTGGTCAATGATGGATTACGCGGGAGGTCCTCAGCTTCGAGGTAGAGCTGAAGGGCTCTCGGGTAGCGGAGCTCGGACCAGTTCGGGTTGTCGGGGCAGGCGGCATAATCTAGATAAAGTCAGGTGCAGCAGCGTTATACCCTGTGGTTGCTACCGTTGGCAAAGCGACGGATTTTGGCGTTCGGTCCTGCGCCTGAAGTCACTTCCTTGGCACCCGTTCGAGTATAACCACCATCAATTAGCCCACACCCCTCATTCCTCCTCCCTCACTAGGACGGGAGGAACATGCGCGGCCCGAGATCCCCCAGCCACCCAAGCCAATTATTATCTACAGCATCGATACATAGCGCAGCACTCTTCTACTCCAATTTCCTAATAGCATAAGAAAGAACCTCCTTGTAAGCTGGCTGACTCCGCAATATTGCGCTTGGGCGCAGGCTCCAGGTTAGTGACGAGATCTCCGAGGGAGTCAGGCTAGAGGCAACGGCAAGATCGAGTCTATCACAATGTGGCTTGTCGATAGCCGCAAAAATATGGCTAGTGAACTACCTCCTCAGGGCGAGTGGTAAAGATTGGAATCTGAACACGCAAATGGCACCCGATTGCCATGGGTTTACCGGCTGGAGACAGCCGAGTGAGTGATTATGGGTGCGACTTACATCTCCGAAAACAAAGACCCACACGAAAATGCTAATATTTTACAGTCATCGTCCCCCCCGGTCAGGGAACTGGCAACTGTACCCTCGAGCTGCTGTGCATACCCAGGCTTGGCGAAACCAATGCAGTTCGAAACCGGACCATCAGAGATAGGCAGTTGTACAAGTAGGTGGCCCTCGACCAGCGGTCTACCATAAACAAGTACCCAGGGAGCCGGGCTAGGCAGGAGTGCCCCAAAAGGAGAGAAACCGGAGAAAGCACGACAATGATGACGATAATTCTGCTAAATCTAAACGCCACACTACAATTCCTGGACCAATTGGTTAAGAGGTACTCGGGTGAGGAACAAAAAAAGCACAGTGATGGCAAGATTCGGGCTTTTATCCCTTCCCTTGCCAGCCCTCCCGCTAAGCGCTCAGGAGAAGAGAGCTAATCCCAAATACCCCCAAATTACCCCCACAATAGCAACTCTCCATCCCACAGCGGAGGAGTGAACCCCACGGCGCGAAATTCCGGTGCCAAAGTGGCCTCCGGAGAGAGCTTTACGGTGCACCCCGAAAATACCTTAGGCCTCGTGGGGGCGGGGTAGATTTATGACGGAATAAGGTACCCGTACAGTCCGGGGGCAGGTGGCTCCCTAAGCGGCCGTTAGCCCATGGTACAGTAGCTGTGTAACAGACAAAGGACTCCCAGACTTAGTGCGGTACCGGTACCCGCATTAGGAAATTGTCCACTTCAGTCCTTGAAAAAGTTCTTTTTTAAGGAAACAATAAGAAGGGCAATGGTATTCTATGACATAGCACCAGTCCAGCATTAAGTTTCTCCCGCCCCAAGACCGCCTAAGCCCCGCCCCGGAAATTCCAGCCTGTTACCGTACCACACCAGTTGGCGTCTCACCTGACCGAGTGACGCTCCAGGATCCTCACGTCTAGCGCTTACCGTAATCCAGACAGCTGGTCGGGAAATTCTGTCATCACTCACTAACTTGGATCTCACGTTACTCCCCACCCCAGAAGGGGAAACGAATACCGCAAGAACTCGAATAATTAGACTTCGCGCTAAGGCGTCTGAAATTCCCTCTCCTTGATAGGGGGCGAGTGCACAGCGAAAACTAGCCCTCTCAGCCTGGGCTTAAGGCAAAAAAAAAGGAAAAAGAGCCAAACCTTAGCAGCGAGGGCAACTCCAACGTCCTAGTGTGAGGTCCAATTATTCGAGTTCTTACGGTAAGCCAGTCAGGCTTCTCAAGCCGAAATTGGATGGTGCACAGGTATGCACATCAGATAAGCACTAAATTACGGTATGGAGCAGACTGTCCAGGCAATCTACCCTACAAGCCCATGGTAAATCTCCGGAGAGCGCGCAAGGATGCGTAGGGCTGTGTCTTGGCTGTCTGTCGGTAAACTTGACAAAGATTTCTAGTGCTCTTTTGTAGGCATTTGGTACGGGCTATATCCCCCGCTGCGCAGATAGAAAGTAGCCTACCGAGAAGTGTGCAGGGCATAACAACTAATAACGAACCTTCAAAGCCGTAGGAGTAGCATAAGTTTAGGATATCGAAACCCTATGCCGGTCGGCGGCGGGTCGCGTTTAATTCCCGGAGAAGTGCGATCCCGTCTATCATACCTCGAGAGAATGCAGGTGTATCATTGGTAAAGGTTCCTACCTTTTTAACACCGCATTCTTGAGCCCCCGCATTCACCCAAGCACGGTTTTACAGTCGACACTCCCACCGTTAGCCCAAATCTCCAGCACGCTGAGCATTAGAGTAACGTAAGAACTCGGATAATCGGACCATGTGCTATGTAGTCCGAAATTTCCTCCTCTGGAAAAGGGGCGAAAAACACACCAAGAATCTGCCCCTCGAGACAGAGGAAAAAAGAAAAAAAACACCAGACCATACTAAGAGAGGCAACTCCAACGTCCTAGCACATAGTCCGATTATTCGAGTTCTTACGGTAGTAGAGTTCGGCCATGAGTTTCCTGGAGAAGACCAGATAGAGTTGGCCCCTGTCCCAAGTCAGCAGGACATAGCACCATTGTTGGAAGGATGTGGCCGACTTTGGAAGATGCGGGAGAGTCTGAAAGATTGAATAGATTATTGCGGATGATTTGAGAGATTGAGATAGAATGGTAAATGGTTTATGAAAGAGATTAGATAGACATGTCTTTCCTTTGTGTATCACGGGAGTGTACGGAGGAATAAAGGCATGGCGGGGATAGAGAGATAGGTGTGGTGATCGACGGAATGATCATGAAGTGCTACTTATATTTTACTTATACACTTGTTTCTGTCATGAGTTTTTAATGAGAGTTAGAGCGAATTTGAAGAGCTGAGCGAGGTGTCTAAGTTCCGTGTGAATTCTCTCTCTATCGTCTACCACTGTGCCAAACATAACCTGCCTACGTTAATAACCATCTGATATAGTGAAGGCCCAATAGTGCCGGTATCGGTGAGGAGATTCGCGGCCGAGGAGCATACCGTAAAAAGCTCGAATAAACGGACCATGTGCCAGGTATCATAGTCCCAAATTTCCTCTTCTGGAATGGTAGAAGACAAGAATCCCCTGCGAAACCCCCAATCACTCTTCACTTGAGCTCCGAGAAGTTTGTCAGATATTGCATGGAAACCCCTCAGGGGAGAGGAGACAAACTGGGGGCATAGGAATATTTCACGCACAACCTTCTAACCCCAGGTCACCAGTGCGGATATCCATGCCAAAGAAAAACTAGAACATATCCCATCCTAAGAGAGTGTGTCCACCTACTTGTAAGAACTTCCTATAAACCCCAAACCTCCCCTTGCTAGTACCCCCAAGTCCCGCTACCAGCCTATACTTCGTCACACAATCCAAGATAATATTTTCGGGCACACAGCAGCGTTCAAGGTCCGCTCCGGAGGCACAAATTCCGCCGCCGCCGAAATCACCCACTTTTTGTATGATAACTCCACTTATAGTAGTCCGTAACTTTCAAGCCATTCGATATGTCGATAATCCCCCAAGCCACCGCACGCCCTCACATACAAGACAAATCCCCACCACACCTGTAATAGGACACCATCCCATATCATTCCGCAACCGATCCTCCACGAAAGCCTTCATAGACTAGGTGACAGAACAGACCCAACTCCCGACCCACCAGCCCAAGCGAAATCCATCCCGAACAGCGCAGCTCGTCTAGAGCGCCACGGGTCTCGGGACTACATTCCCTCTCCAAGCAATCCATGCCGTTTCTCCCGCAATCTGAATAACCCCCCCCCCCCTTCTCTATCACCTCAATCTGACAATGAAATCAAGCATAACTAGCATATCGTACCTAATAGAACCTCAGTCCAAAGCCGTGAAGCGAGGCAACCCTAGCAAAACAAGCCGACTACCAAGCAGACAAACAAACAAACACAACCCGAACGCACCCCGACCTAAATACCATGTCGATATCCGCGAGAAGATATAATACAAAGACTGACTGACCATCCAGGGAACAAGCCGCCGAAAAACCAATGCTATATGTGAAAAGGGTGCTCCAGTGTAATCCGGTCCGAGCATGGATCAAGGACTCCGCGCAGTAAATTCAGCAAGCCTCCCATATTGTATCGCGATCAACCAGAAAAAAATGTGAGGAGAAAACAACTACCCCAATCCTCCCCACCTACTTATACAGCACCAGCATAACTTACAAGCCCATCCCCCTACGATAACCGCTCTTCCAGCGCATTATGACCGACCATTCGCGTTCAGGTCCACATTCACACTGGTGAAATCCTGCATGAGCCCAGTGTGGCAGATATAGCGATCGAGTGACAGGACATGATCAGCTAGCACAATTCGTTCTGGGCAATGGCTAGCTACTCTAGGTAGAGTATGATACAGCATAGTACAGATAAACCCACCCACCTCCCCACAGTAGGGGCTACGTACTGTATGATAGTCAAAATTCCCCACTCCGGAAGCGGGGGTAGAAACAGTACTGCACAAAAAGCAGGCCGCGCAGCCCCCCTCCCGGAGAACAAACCCCAACCGCATAGCACATGGTCAATTACTCGAGTTTTCTACGGTAGCACGGAGCATGTTTGAGACGAGTGTCTGTGACTAGGCAAGGGGGGATTGAAAAAGCAAAAAAGGGGGGGGGGAGGAGGTGGAGTACTGTACTTGTAACTCTAACACGGCACACAATTCTTCACGCGCAGCTAATAAAGTTCCCCACACTAAATTCTCGGAAAGAGCACAATAATTCACATCCGAACAAATAATTTCCACTCCATTTCATCCATTCAATTTCCATAAAAAACAAACAATATATATAAAAATGAAGCAAAAAAAAAAACGAAAGAAAGGAACTCATCCCGATCAAGAGAGAGAAAGAGAAGGCTAGAAGGGGGGGGGGGGGGGACGGTACG